>Ga0214919_10000626_pt1 | contig 59921 bp, 60 predicted proteins | sample LL1503_MetaG_FD_177994 | JGI IMG/M metagenome (GOLD analysis project Ga0214919, IMG submission 177994) | Freshwater microbial communities from Lake Lanier, Atlanta, Georgia, United States - LL-1503 | ecosystem: Environmental > Aquatic > Freshwater > Lake | place: USA: Georgia | collected... | reverse complement strand
TATTGATGCCGATCAATATGGCTGTTTCTTTGGATAACAAGCTTGGGTTAGTCACCCTAGTTGCATTGCCTTGACTATTAGCTACTCTGGAATAAAAAACAAGATTTATAGTGTCGATGCTAACTTTAAAATCATAAAGAGAGCTAGAAGCTCTCTTTATGATTCTTGGTGGCCCGGGGCGGAATCGACCAAGAACTCAGGAGATTCTCATCCTACATCTAGACTACTTCCAGCTAAGGTTCAATTTCTTATGCGAGGTGGCACAATCTCTTAAATAGAGATTAATTAGGCTTTGATAAGGAATGCCCACCTCTTCTGATACAGATTTGAAGTAGCTCACTGAATCCTCATCCAATCTAATAGTAATGGGCTTCTTGAGCATGGAAGCATATGGATTTTTACGGGCTTTTGAGAAATCATATTCTTTACGCATCTTCATCACCTTTAATAAGCTTTTGACTCTTTAGGGGTTGCCTTACGAGCCGAAATAATACGAACGACATTGCCCTCGCTTCGATAACAATGGCAAACCAAAATCACACGAAGAGAATGGCTCACTCCCAGCAAGATAAATCTGTCTTCAGATTCCGAATGATCAGGATCAGAGATTAACTTGGCACTTTCATCATAAAACACAGATTTTGCCTCTTCAAATGAAACGCCGTGCTTTTTTAGATTAGCTGAAGCTTTTCTGGGCTCCCATTCAAATCGCAATGAAATCATATGTACATTGTACATATATTAATTGAAAGAAGCAAGCCCTCCCACCCAAAAGAAAATGCCCCGCATGAGCAGGGCATTATTTGAGTTTGGTGGCCCGGGGCGGAATCGAACCACCGACACAAGGATTTTCAGTCCTCTGCTCTACCGACTGAGCTACCAGGCCAAGAAAGACTGTCTATTATACGTAAACTGTTTAACCAGTGCTCAATTTACGGACTGTAAGCTAATTCTGTCTGTCATTGTGCTTAAAACTACCTATCTACCATACTCAAATCTGCCTAAAAGTAGCTTGCGTACACGTAGCACACCGCACGTTGTTAAAAACGCCGCAAAACGTTTGGTTTGCGTAAGTGACGTTTCAAAACGACTCTTTATGCGGGGAATTTACCTTCTGCCGTAGCAGCAATGATTTGTTTGGCTTGCTTAACGTAACGGCTAACGGACGCAGCCAATATATTGCGCCTCTCAATTTCTGTGCGTCCCTCTTCCCCATATTTAGACTTTGCTGCTGATTTAACTACCCGCAACTTATCTCCCAACTGCCACACAGTTAACTTCTCCGCTTTTGGTAACCGACTATTAGCAACGTATGCTTCATACACAGTAAACGTTGTACGTAAGTTATCTATTGTGTGGTTACGGTTAATGGGATATTTGGCAGTACTTTTAGCCCACTGCTCTGCCGTACGTCCTCTTTCTGCTGTGTGGCTCTTTTTAACTAAATCCATAAACTTACTGTAGATATAGCGTTTACTCATACTCATTGGTACAGCTACAACCATTACGCTGTCACCCCACGTATCGTCCCATTCTATTTTGTTAGTTAATTTAGTAAGACTTTGTGGCAGCGGCTTTTCCGCAAACAGCGCAACGGCTTTGTCATTCCACCACTGCTTAAAACTCTCTCCCCTTACGTCACCAAAGTCTTTATATAACGCTGCCAACTTGCCCTTACCGCCCAATTCACAACACTTAATGTAGTCCTCATTTAAGCGTAAAAAAGCCCACCACCAATAGTACGGACTGCGCTGTTGGTATGTTGGTGACTTTGGCTTGTGCTTAGTGCCAAAAGTAGGGTGTTGTGCTGAAAAATGTACCTTCATTTATTAACATCCAAATAGTTATCAATTGCTTTTGAAGTGTGAGTTTTAGGTTAAAAGAGTAAAGTAATACTTATGGTTAGTGAGGTTTATTTGTTAACACTAATCATAAATCTAACTTAAATTGAAAGGTATTAAAAATGACACAAACTACTGTAACTACTGCTGTAAACACTATTGCTAACAACGCTGTTGTAACTGCTAACGCAGAGTCGTTTACAAACGACAACTCTAAAGCAATGTTAACAACTAATTCGCTGTCTTTTATTGAATTGCTTAAAAACGAGCAAGAAGTATGGGCAGACAATGCGTTTAAGAATAGCAACGACTTGCTATACGCAATTTTGGCTAAATGCTACGCAAAGTATGAAGAAATGTGCTTAGCTACAGATAATGCTAAAACGCTGCGTACACAGTTGGACGACTATATGACGCTACATAACGTAGCTGTTAACAAAAAGTCACACACACTACACAAAATTGTTAAATGCGTGTTTGGCGCAGACAGACGACGTGTAAGTGCGTACAGCATTGTTTTGCGTACTGCTAACGTTAAGCAAATTAAAAGCGCAGCTATTGCGGACTTTATTAGAAATAACGGCGGAGTAGAAGAAATACGCTTAGCTAAAAACGGCAATGCGTTAAGCGCAAAGCAAAAAGCTGAAGTAGCTAAAACTACTGTAGCAAGTGCTGTTTTAGCTGAAATTAGCAGTGAAGCTATTGCTAAGCAAGTTGACGCTGCGTGTATTGGGCAACAAGTAGTGTTTGTAGCTACGCAGCAAGCTAATGGCAAGTTTGCTATTAACGCTGTAACAAATAGCACTACGGCTGTAAATGCTGCTTTAGCTGCGTACTACAGCGCAAACAAAGACGGCATTAAAAAACAAGTGGCAGAGCGTAGCGTAGCAAGCAACGACGCACAGTTAAATGACGCTATTGCTAACGTAGCTGCTTAATTAACGACAACTATTGGGCAACGTGTAACAGCGTTGCCCTTTTTATTACAAATAAGGAGAAGTCTATGTTTAATGATTTTGAAGAGCGTTATAGCCCTAAAACGCTAAATGATATTGTTTTTCACAGCGTCAACGCAAAGCAAACTGTAGAAGACATTGTTAGTGGGTTAGTAGGTTTTCCAACTGGCGGCATTAACGGCATATTGCTATATGGCGTTAATGGCACTGGCAAAACAGCTTTAGCAAAGATACTGCCAGACTTAATAGAAACAGCACGTGGCGGAAGTAATCCGCACGTTGCCTATTACAAAATAGCGCAAGGTGGGGACAACGGCGCAAACGTAATTGAAAGTATTAAGTCACAAGCTCAATTTATTCCGCTAATGGGTACGTATCACTACTTTATTTTGGACGAAGTGGATAATTTACGCACTGAGTCAATGTCTTCATTAAAAGTAGCAATGAATACAAATACTAACCAGTGTGTGTATATCTTTACTACTAATAGGTTATCGCTAATTGAAAATGGCGTACAAGATAGGTGTGAGCGTGTGGAGTTTAATGCTGCTGCTAACGCTGACTGGCTGCCAATATTTAAGCGCATATTGGCTGACTACAACGTGACTGGCGTAACGGACGGCGACATACTTAAAATTATTAGTTACTGTAACGGCAGCGCACGTCGCATACTCAATGCCGCACGTAAGTTAGTTGTACAGCAATATAGGACTAATGGTGGGAATTTAAAATTAGCAGCTTAGTGCCGTTGTATACGCAGTCGTTTTAACACGACAAGAAAAAAGCCCACTAACTACAGTGGGCTTTTAATTAACGGGAAATTTGGCTCAGCAGTAAATTTATCTATCAATTCATTAACCATTTGATTGCTACTGCAAATAGAAACGCTGCCAGCACCAAGATTTGTAGATGTGATAATCTTTTTTTCTCTTAAATATTGGTTAATCTTCTCAATATCAACTCGTGGTTCTGGCTCTAAATCAAATCTTCTGGCATAAAAATTTATAGTTACTGTATCTCTTGCTTCTCCATCAATAACATCGCCAGTGAATGTTTTCCAAAACCTATAAGGTACTTTTGCTCGCTCTTCTGCAATATGAACAAAAGTCTCAACAAAACTAACGCCATAAAATAAGATTTTGCATTTTAATTGTAATAAAGCGTCAAAAAAACTTCCTTCTGAAAATTCACTAAAACCCACTGACTCTGAAATTGAGATTGCACTTGCGCCAATTGCAGCAACAGAGTGAAAAGGATGGCGCGCTCTATAAGCGTTTTTATGCGTTCTTACATATTCTGAAAATGCTCCCATACCATCGCAAGGGGTTTTTCTTCTATCAAATACTTCGCCACTGCAAAAGGCAAAATTAAATGTTGGAACTACTATTGTTCCTTTTTCTCCAACTGCATCTAGAAATACATTTAATAACGCCTCTAAACTATTCACATCATTATTTGGAATGAATTTTCCAAGCGCCTTTAATCCAGAGTGAACAAAAAGACAATCGCCTTTCTTAACGCCCAGAGCCAATAAACAATCCCGTATATCTTTTTCTGTATATGTGTTGTTCACAAATACCCCCTTATTTCAATACATCTGCATTAATCAGTATTTCTGCATATCTATAAAGATTTTTCATTTTTATTTTTGTTAACTTAGCTATATCTACCAAATCGTGCTTTCCATCTGCATAACTAAGCATATACATAATTGCTTTTAACTGTTCCCGATGGTCTATCAAAGAGTCACTACTTGCATCCCAAGTTTGCGGTGAATTAATATTTGGATAAAGCCCTCTCTTGCCTAATTGAATCTCACAATAAGGCTCTACTCTTTCTAGCGGTTGAAGATATTCGTGGATTTTTAGAACGTTCTCAATCTTAGCTGTAGTGCTAAGAAATTTGTCTAACTCAACAAACTCTTTGTTATCTGCTGAAGTATGGTATTCGGGATTAGAGCCATAAGTTGTTTTAGCAACCTGTCCAACTGGCAAGTTAAAGCCGGAAGAGCAATACTGTCTTTCATCGCTTCCTTCGGATGGGTCAAACTCTCTAATTTCAACTTCACCTTCTTGCTCTAATTGAAGAAATAATTTGTCTAAAGTTGAATCACCACGTCTAGATTTTTTATAGCTTAATTTTTCATTTGGCCCTCCAACGCAAGTCAGTACTAATCCTGCTTGCATTGATTTAGCAATTTCTTCACCGTGTTGGTGTAGAAAGCAAATTGAACCTATAGTTTCGGGGTTTATTACAAAAAGATAGTCAAAGCGCCTATTTTTCCACTTTGCCATACGTTGGTATAGTGCAGCAAGTACGATAGGTCCACTAAGTTCATTGTTGGCTAAGGATGGGTGGCATAGATAACTAGAAATTAAAATTAATTTTCTTTCTACCCCCCCCTTCTCATTAGCCGTATTCCCTCTTAAGTACTTAAAGCCATACTCAACAGCGCCGTCAATAAATGACGATTTAATTACTGCGTGATATTTGCCTGGCTTTAACTCTTGCCGCTGTCTATCTGTAAGACAAAATCCCCAAGTCTTTTTATAGTAAGAGGTTACATATGGAATCCAGTCTGGCTGCTCTGGAATTGAGTGAAGATTTTTATTTAATTCATCAAGCTCCATAATTTTATCAATTGGCTCAGAATAATTTAATACTTCAAGATTATTTTTCTTAAAATCTAAAATTTTATTTCCACTAGGGTCTATTAAATAAGCATCTTCAATTACCCACTCTGGAGGGACTGTCCAATCAAAAACTTTCGCCCCACTTAATGCCCTACCAATTTCAAATGGAATATATCGAGATATTATTTGGACTGACTGCCTATAGCCATCGCCTGTTATGCTTCTGGGCAAGGGAAATAATTCGTCAAATAAATTTTCTATATCGGCATTGTTTTCTAACATTTTTCTTCCATTCTTATTTCTATAAGTACCACTATAGCGCAACACCATTACTATTTTGAGATTCCCCCCCCCGCTATAGCCCGTCGTTTTAACACGACACTAAGATAACTTCTCCGCAGCCATAGTTGCCGTCAGTTTGCTGTAGTGCTTTTCTAACATCCCTACGCTTGTACCCATTTGTCTTGCTAATGTATGTAAATCTATTGCGTCGTCCATTAACGCTAACGTAGCGTAAGCGTGACGCAGACTATATAAAGTCCTTTGCTGCTTTGTTTTAGTGTCATACGTTAAGTGGGCAAAGTGGAGTAACCACTTAAATGTTGTATGTAGACTTTTAGGTTGTGTGCCGTCACCTAATCTAAACACCCTAATCGTTGTTTTACGTTTAATAGCTTCATTTAAGTTTTTAGCAATTAAGTCTTTCTGCCTAATAGCTAAACGCTCAAACGCAGCAATTCCAAAGTTTCTAACAATTAACTGTCTGCCTCCCGTTTTACCATTCACATACAAGCGTAAGTATCTTTTGCCAGTAGCTGCCTCGTCATACCAGTCCACGTGCTTCCACTGTAAATTCATACTCTCTTTACCGCAGCGCATACCCGTTGCTATCAATATCTCTACATAGTCACGTAGTAGCTTACGCATATCACGTGCTAACTCTGTATGTCCGCCATTAGCAAATTCTGGCAAGTACGCTAATAGCTTATGTACTTCTTCACGTGTAAAGCCCGCACGTGGTGTGCTGGCTTTACCTCTTCTATTCAAAAACGCAATAGGACTGTTAGCACTTACCCAACCACGCTGTACGGCTGACTTAATCACTCTGCTGTACGCACTGGCGTGTGTCATTAGCGTACTGGCTTTTGGCGTAATACCCATTTCATTATTGCGCCACTGCTCATACTCGCTCACTATTTGCTCATTAATGTTATCAACCATATAGCTACCAAAAAATGGAATAAGGTATTTGTTAATGACACGCTTGTAGTCTTTATTGGTGTGCGCCTTAATGCCCGCCTGTATTTCTCTGTCTATATCTTGTAAGCAGCGATTAGCCACAGTATCAAAACGACGGCTGACAACGGGCACTCCAATACGCTCCTTAAATCGTGCTTCGTCATACATTTCACAAGCCACTTGTTTAGCAAATTGTAGGTTGTAGTGTTTAGTAGAGTGCCTGTGCCACTGCCTATCAAATAACTTAAAGCGTACTTGCCATACATTGCTACGTGCGTGTTTATACAAAACCACTTCGCCGTCACGTAAGTAAATGATGTTGGTATTTTCTTTACTGCTTAACTTGGTGACAAACTCCCAGTTGACTATTGGCTTTGCTGGTATTGGGAATAATAGCTGCGTCTGTTTACGTCTTGTACGCATTACAGCTCCGTATACACAGTCGTGTCAAAACGACAAAGCATTACGCCAACTCCACAGCTTTACGCATTAACTCTGCGTTAACGTCTATGTATGACTGTGTAGTGCTCATTGACTGGTGTCCCGCCAAACTCATTAGCACCCGCACACCTACACCTTTATTCGCTAATGAAGTAATAAACGTACGTCTGCCACTGTGACTGCTTGCGCCATCTATACCAGCACCTCTGTACATTGTTAGAAAGTGCTGCGCTGCTGTATTGGGCGTAAAGCCACGCTCTCTATTCTTTTGCGTACCAAATAATGGTTGCTGTGGACTGCGGACAGTAAGCGTAGCAACGTAAGTGGCTAACTCTTTACGTAAACGCTCGTTAATAAACACAGTACGTGCGTGTTGGTGTTTAGTGCGCTCTTTGTCTAAATGTACCTCTGTCTTAATTGTGCCGTCTGCCCCAACAACGTCTCCTACCCGTAGCTGCGCCAATTCTCCTACACGCACACCACATAAAAATGTTGTCAAAATCATTGCTCTGTTGCGTAGTGCGTGTTTACGGGTAGCAACGTAATCTAAAACACGGCGCACTTCTTGCTTACTAAGCGTCTTTGCTTGTTTCATACACAGTCTCCTTAATCAATAAATAACTGTGTATAAGCGTAATTTCTGTTGTTTAGAAAGAGCAACCGCTTGTTGTAAGCGGTGCTCTTTCAGCTTTTTCAATGACTTACATAAAAAACTAAATACATTCACTGTTGTATGTGGTTTTCTTTTTTACTTCTTTTCACTTGCTTTGTGGCTTTTAGACTACGGCTTTGCTGTTATAGGTACAGCAAGCCCTACAAGCTATTTAAGCGGTTCTCTGCTGTGCTGCTATGTACTCCACCAAATTGACAGCGTATACGGCGGATTTAAGGTGAGTAAGCTACGAAATGGGTACGCAGCACTTAAATTTCTGCGCTGCGGATTTTTTAACTTCTTTTTTTTATCAACCCCACCACTTTTTTACTCACCCCCCATTGCTTACTACGCTAAGCAGCTAAGTCGTAATTACTGGCAAATAAGTTAGGGCTGCGCTGCCCACTACTTGCGTCCCTACAACTTTTCACCGTTAGCCGCTCTTGTAGCTTTACGTCTTTCTCCTCGTCCAATACCAATAACTTAAAGTCACCAGTATTCAAATTCATTAAAGCAAAGCCAATAACACGAGGCTTCAATAAATTATTGTCAAATCGTTTAATCCAACTACACGCTAAGTCTTTGCGCTGTGCCTCTGTCTTAATGCCCACTTGCTCATAGCACTCTTCTGCGTAAGCCAATAACTCCATATCGTTATCTGTCTTAATGCTTGCTTCCCAATTGGCGTGTGGCACTAAGTCAATTAGGTACTTAATACTTTGCTTATGTAAGTCCACTGTGCCATTCATTATTGCGTTGTGATATTGCCCTTTCCCATATGTCGTACCAAACTTTGGGTTGTTGTATAGGCGTACTGCTATTTCTGTTGTTGTCATTTCATTTTCCTTTTTCTGTTGTTGCGCTGTTGCTTCTCAGTTACAGAAGTGGCGATGCCAAAAGAAGAAGTTACTTGTCTCTGTTGCTGTCACTAAGTCGCATTACGGGTAACAGCAGTTACTTGTAACAAGTAACTTGTTTCTTTGTGTCACTACGTAACTGGCAACCAATAGCAACTCCAAAGCAACTCGCACTTTTATTTATCTAAACCAAATAAAACAGTAATAAATCTGGCTTAGAAATATGTGGTTATTAGGTATTTTGGTGAAATAGGTTGTCCATTTGTGGTGAGTGAAATTAACTTACAAGCACTCATTAACAAAAGGAGAAAGATATGAGCGCAATTGGTAACTTAAAACTAAGCAGCACTAAACGTCCAACAGCAATGCCTGCTGTACAGCTACGCCGTAATAAGCTGGCTAAAAAAGTATGGGAGCAAATTCAGTTAGCTAAAGCACAACAAAGCGGCACTACGTTTAGCGTTGTACGTCATAAAACTTTACGCAATGAAGACGGCACAAGTAGAAATGTGGAATTACATAAGCGTGTACGGCAATGGTGGTTTGTGGCGGATAACGGCAAGCTGTGCTTAAACGTCCGTTATGGCGCAAAGCTAATTGAAATTACAAAAGGTAAAAGCACAGTAGAAGTTGGTACAACAACAGAGCTTGTGCCTACATTAGAAATTATTAAGGGCGCTGTAGAAGCGGGTGAATTAGACACACAGTTAGAGCAAGTTAGTGGCGCTGTAGCTGCTGCGTTTAAGCATTAAGCGGGTAAGGGTGCTGCCATATGCGTAGCACCCACTTGCTGTCGTTTCAACACGACTACGTAAGCATTTCCAATAAATACATAAAAGGAGAAGTGCTATGCGTATGAATGAATTTATGAAGGACGAGGATAAGAATGAATTGCTACAACTGCTAAACCAATTCTTTGCCAGTAAGTTTGCTGCGCCACCAGCCCAACCCAACCAAACCTCCCAACCTAAACCAACACCCCCGCCCAATAAAGCCATACCCTCACCAGCCTCTGCCCAACCCCCACAACAAAAAGCACCACCCCCACAAGCTAAGCCACCAACCCTTCCGCAAAAACTCCACAACGTACAGCAACGCAAAATGAATGCGCTTGCTAATCGCTATACCCAGTCCGCCTTAAAGCAGCAAGCCCAACCAACTGAAACAGATAAAGTGCTGGCATTGCGTAACGTAGCGCAGCAAAAGTTTGACAACAAGTAAGTGTCGTTTCAACACGTCGCTTTATGTAAATGCGTTTATGCGCCAAAAGACGGGGTATTAGCGCTGAATATGGCTGTATAAAAAAATATTGGCGACACTGACGACAGGCATAGTAAAAATGGTTAAGCGTTGGCAACGTCACACGTTTTGAAATACGTAATTACGTTTTGCTACGCTACTTTTTATGTGAAGAAATTTTTAACGACTGTAAAAATATTCTGTGATTTTGTTTAGCAAACTTTGTAACTTACCAAACTCTAATCGCCCGCAAAGCCTTATTCTATATGGCTCTGCCGTCTTACAGGATGCTTTTCAGTCCTCTGCTCTACCGACTGAGCTACCAGGCCAAGACTCGCAATTATAAATCAATCGCCCTTATTTCTTGAGGTGTCTATCCCTAGTGCTTTGAGTTTACGGTAAAGGTGTGTCCGTTCGAGACCCGTAAATTCAGAAATTTTCGTCATACTCCCGCCCATTATTTGCATTTGATTTTCAAAGTAGGCCTTTTCAAATAGGTCTCTAGCCTCACGCAAAGGCAAATCAAAATAACTTTTTGCAATGCCGCTAATTAACTCTAATTCAGGCTGGCCGCTCGTGGCGCTGGCCGCGGCATCGAGCGCTACACCGGTTTTAAGTTGGCCCGGGGAATATGCGCCATTTGCGGCCAAAGCATCTTCTGGTTCGGGTCTTTTCAGCGATTTTTCTAATGCCTTATTTACCGTCTTCAGTAATTTTTGCAAAGCAATCGGCTTTTCTAAAAAATTCATTGCCCCTATGCGGGTTGCCTCTACGGCGGTATCGATCGTGGCATGCCCCGACATCATCACCACTGGCATGGTGAGCTGGCCACTCTTTGACCACTCTTTTAGCAATGTAATGCCGTCGGTATCAGGCATCCAAATATCGAGCAAGACCAAATCGGGCCGCATTTGCTCACGAATCGTACGCGCCTGAATGGCACTTTCTGCAGAATAAACGGTATGGCCTTCATCACTCAAAATTTCATTGAGTAATTCTCTTATACCCATTTCATCGTCAACAACTAAAATATTTGCCATATTAAGCGGGCTCTTTTGCAAGGTTCATAAATACAATGGCAACTTTGGCTCCAATCAGTATTTCGCCTTGTAAACGATTCTGAATCTCAATTTTGGCGCCATGATCATCAATGATTTTTTTTACCACCGCTAAGCCCAAACCTGTTCCCTTACTCTTGGTTGTAACATAGGGCTCAAACGCCCTTGCCAATATCTTAGCTGGAAATCCGCAGCCTGAGTCACTTATTGTGAGGCGTACTGCATTTTGTTGGGGATGGGCCCCAATTCCATAAGGTACAACACTAGTCCTTACTTCCACCAAAGCGGTATGGTCTTTACCTTCAAGCGTAGCATCTTGGGCATTTTGGAGTAAGTTATGAATAACCTGCCGCAGTTGAGTGGGGTCACCCAAAATGTCTGGGCATTTGGGGTCAAGCTGAACCTCCATTGGGCTGCCTTCGTATAAGCCCAAAATTTCCTGTATTAAGGCATTCAGCGAAACAGGTCGTAATTGTGGCAATGGGGTTTTTGCAAAATCACGAAACTCATTGACCATTTGCTTCATTGCTTGCACTTGACCAATAATAGTTGCGGTATTACGCTTCATCATTTCTTCCAACTCGGGGGTTACTGCGCCCGTTAATTTCTGTTGCAAACGCTCGGCAGACAATTGAATTGGTGTCAAAGGATTTTTTATTTCGTGCGCTAGTCTCCGTGCTACTTCGCCCCAAGCAATGGAGCGCTGGGCCGTAACGACATCAGTAATATCATCAAAAACAATCAAGCGCAATTCATGACTTAACTCGGTGCCGCGCACAAAAAGCGTTACACCAACTTCATTTTCATATTCATTTATCGCATGTAGCTGAATTTGCTTCTGCCATATGGTGGCGCTAGGTTTTTTATGGTTGGCTTGGCTTGCTTCACCTGAAATTGCCATATGCAAAGTTGCAAAGCCTTCGCGAATGGCAGCATCAAACTCTCCTAACAAGGGAAAAGCGTTGATTTGTTGGCCCCGCATTGGCGCTAATTCGGTCCCAAAAATACGATCGGCGCCTGGGTTACTGGAAACCAAACGATATTGCTGATCAAAGATACATACCCCCGCAGTAAGACTATCTAAAATCGACTGTAAAAATGATTTGGATTCTTCTTGCGCTGTGCGTGCATCGGCAATTTGTTTGGTCATCATATTAAATTGACGCGTTAACATGCCTAGCTCGTCGCCTGTATCTAACTCAGGCTTGGGCGATAAATCGCCTTGTGCAACTGCCTCTGTCCCCCGCAAAAGCATTAATAGGGGTTTAGCCAATTCTCCGCCCAACAATAACGCAAGGCTTACTGCGACAAACAGGGCAAAAAATAGGGTTAAGGTTAAGGTACCAATATACATTTTGCGTAAGCCAGTGCGCCCTAAAGCCTTTTCCTGATAATCGCTGTATGCAGTTTGAATTGCCAGGGTATTTTTAGTGACACTAGGAGGAACCTGCTTAACTAATTGCAAATACCTAGCCTCTCGAAGGCCTTGTGGGCTGATCCCAAAGTTGCCAGCTGCTGAGGTCACTCTGCCCTGACTTATCGGGACTACTGCACGTAAAAAATAACTTTGGGAACCATCCCCCTCAATACGCTCATCAATGGTGCCAGTTCCTTTTAATTTATTAGCCTGTGCCAATAAACTCGCTGAGGGAGGCGGGGCTTCCTGAATATTGCTACCAGAAATAGCAATCGCAATTAGCTGCTGCCGAGTATTAAAAATTGCTAATTCTTGAGTATTAGTTTGGGCGCGTAGCCGCGATAATATAAGTGTTAATTCGGCAGCGCTGGCATTATTTGGCAAGCGCGTCAATTGTTCAGCGATATTGCTACCATCATCTTGCAATTCTTGTAAAGAGGCATCCAAGGTAGTGCGCCCTAACTCAAGCGCAGCTCCAAGCGCTGTTTCAACTTTGACATCAAACCATGTTTCAATACTACGCGAGACAAACTGCCAAGAAACACCATACAAAATTAAACCTGGCACCACTCCGACTAAAGCAAAAATCATGGCTAATTTAGCCACCAAGCGCGCGCCAAAACGGCGCTCTTTCCAGCGTACCGCTATCACTGCGCCCAGCACCAAAATGATCGTTAACAAACAAAGTCCAACAACAACGTTGGCACTATAGAGCCAAATAAAATTGTTATCGAAAAATGCGGTGTTGGATGAAGCAACTGAAAGTAATATTAATAACACTAAAGCCAAAAATCCAGAAGCGGTTACGGCTATAGGTAGGGCGCGTCGTTTCCAGCCCTCCCTTGCTAGCGCAGCGCTCCAACGGGCAGGAATAGGGCTACTTATCATTGCGCGATGACGTTCTGGAAACTGGGTGAGAATGGAAAACGCAACCAATCGCTTAAAACATTCCAGTCGCGATTATTTAACGCATTAACTTGAAATGGTTTGGGTAGCTTACTTAAATCTAGGGTCATGCGTAATGCCGCAATATAGGTTTTACCCAAATCAATATTGGCGCGCTCAATAACGCGCCAACCCCCGATCGTACCGGCTGCCTGTAGGGCCTCACGCATAGTTGCTACAGAGAAACTAAAACCCTCCGTAGAGATTCGATATTGCTTGGTGAGAGGCTGGTAAGAAACCCGCGTTTGTCGCGTCACCTGTGAGGGTCTTTCATCAAACCAATACCAACGCCCCCGAGTTAGTTCAAACTCAGTTTGAAATGTTAAAACCAAACCTTTTTGTAAAGCATCCTCTAACCCGGGCGATAGCTCAATATTAAAAACGGCGTTTAACAGCCAGTCGGTGTCAACCCGTTCAATTTCTGCTGCCTTAACTTTAATTCCTTCGGCATAGATTAATGGGCTCAGCCCTAAACCTAAGCCTAAAATTAAATACAAGATCCAATTGTTAAGTCGCCGCGTCATGAACCATTCTTTTTAAATAGAGCATAGTAAAAGCCATCGTGCGTTTTGGCCGGCAGAAGCTGGCCAATAGACTCTAATCGTAATGCATCGGCATAATTTGCTTCAAACCAGCTAGCTTGCTCCTCCCCCTCGGCTGGAAAAAGTGAGCAAGTGACATACAACATTAAACCGCCAGGCCTTAATACTTGCCATAAGGAGTTTAGTAAGGCACGTTGGCTTAGTTGTAGTTGCGCAATATCGTTTTCTCGGCGTAAAAAAGGAATGTCCGGATGGCGCCGCACAATTCCTGAGGCTGAACAGGGGGCATCTAATAAGACCTTATCAAATAATTGCCCATCCCACCAATTGCTTAGAGCAGCATCTGCCTGTTTAATAAGGTGGGCTTCGGATGCTAGCCCCAAACGGGCTAGATTGCTAGCAATTTTGCTAATGCGGTGTGGGTCTATTTCTAGGCTAAGTAACTTAATGTTGGCAGTTTCAAGTAAATGCGCTGTTTTTCCTCCAGGTGCTGCGCAAGCATCTAGAACCCGCTCGCCCGGCTGAAGATTTAACAAGAGCCCTGCCAGCTGTGCACCCGCATCCTGAACCGATACTAAGCCAGTTGTAAAGCCAGGGATTTCTGTCACTGGACGTGGTACTTGCAAAGAAAGTGCGCCTTCTAAGGTATGGCCTGCAATAGGCGGAATTTCTTCATAAGCTAGGCCAGCCTGCGCCAATAGTTCGAGATAAGCGACGCGGGTAATTTTGCTTAAATTAATACGTAAACTTAGCGGCGGGTGTTGTGATTGATGAAAGCAGAGTTGTTTCCATTGACTTGGGTAGCTAGCCTTTAGTTGGGCTAACCACCATGGCGGTAGATACCCGCCCCCTACATCAATCTTGGCAACCTTATTGGGTCCTTGGTCCAGCTCGGTGATTGCCATGCTAATTTTTCGTAATACTGCGTTCACTAATCCCTTCGCGTGCTTGGTCTGAACTGAGGCGTCACACGCCTTCACTGCTTCGTCGACCACGGTATGAGCAGGATACCCCCGCTTCATATTTATCTGGCGCTGCATTAATAGCACAATGGCGATGCTCAAAAGATGGTCTAGTCGCTGGCTGGGCGCTTTAGGCACATATTCTTTAATTAGCTGATGCGCCCCCCGCCACTGGCGCAAGGTCTCGAATGTGAGGCTTTGCACAATGGGTCGCTCTTGGGCGGGTAAGTCTTCAATAATTTGCGTTAATGATTGGCCTGCCATGATCCCATCTATTGCGGTAGCAGACAAACTAATGGCTTTTGCCAGGCCGATACTTTGTTGGGTTTGCCTTAACTGCCCCATTAACAAGATTCGTTATGAAACTGCTGCTGGGGATGTTGTTCTAAAGCTAAAAACCAAATGCGTGCACTGATTTTATTTCTTCCCGGCTTTTGTACTTCAAGCAATTCAATCATGCCTTCCCCGCACCTCACCAACACCTCACCATTGGGGCCACAAAAAATTGCTCCAACTAATGCAGTGCCTGCAGTCACTTCCTTTGGCATCGTATAGCTAGCTATTTGTGAATGCCAAATTTTGAGCACCTCACCATTTAACCGAGTACTAGCCCCAGGAAAGGGATTAAACGCACGAATCTGCCGATTAATTTCGTTAGCACTTTTAGACCAATTTACAACAGCCTCACCTTTGAGAATTTTTTGCGCATAGCTAACGCCTTCGTTTGCTTGAGGCATGCGCCTGAGTGACTGGCCCATTTGTAGCGTTGTTAAACATTGGGTTATTAATTGTGCGCCCATAATGGCTAATCGATCGGTCAAGCTGGTGCTAGTCTCATCAGCAGCGATGGGCGTCTTTTGCAACGCGACCTGATCCCCGGTATCAAGCCCTGCATCCATGCGCATAATCGTGATACCAGTTTGCCTATCGCCCGCTTGGATTGCCCGCTGAATAGGTGCTGCCCCGCGCCAACGCGGCAAAAGAGAAGCGTGCACATTAAAGCAGCCCCAGCGTCCATTGGCTTCGGTTAAATCTAAAATGGCCGGGGGAATTAGCAACCCATATGCAACCACTACCATTAGATCGAAATCGGTTTGAGTGATAGCATCGAACGCTGCTTGGACTAAAGAATTGTTTTCTAATTCACCCGGCTTTATTTTTAAACTGGGCGGTTGCAGCACCGGAATATCATGTTCTAGAGCCAGTACCTTTACGGGGCTTGCTTGCATTAACATGCCCCTACCAGCAGGCCTATCAGGCTGAGTAAGCACTAACACTACTTGATGACCAGCAGCCAAAATTGCCCGTAATGACTGCGCAGCAAACTCAGGTGTGCCAGCAAAAATAACCTTCATAAATGGCTCACCTGTTTTTAGGCCGCTGTGCTGATGCACTAACGAGTTAATAAATCGATCGCGCGCTTTTTCATTTTTAAAGCAATTCGCGCGCGCTTTAAAGGTGAGAGGTACTCGATAAAAACCTTGCCCATTAAGTGATCCATTTCGTGTTGTAGGCAAACCGCTAATAAACCATCGGCCTCAAGCTCAAATTCATTTCCGCTAGGGTCTAATGCTTTAACTTTAATGCTTTCTGCGCGCTCTACTTCATCAAAGTATTCTGGTACCGACAAACAACCTTCCCGCCAAGATTTTTTTTCTGTGCTCGCCCAAACTAACTCGGGATTAATTAAAGCAATAAGTTGATTTTGCTCTTCAGTAATGTCAATCACAATAATGCGTTCATGAATATCAACCTGGGTTGCAGCTAAACCAACACCCGGTGCCGCATACATTGTTGCGGCCATATCGCGCACAATATTTTGAATACGAGAGTCGACCTGTGCCACTGGCTTGGCAATTTTATGCAAGCGCTTGTCGGGATATTGGAGAACTTCTAATAGTGCCATGTAAGAATTATCCAACAGAGTAATAAAGCTGTCCTGACAGACAAAAATTTCCCTACGCCGACAATGAATTGATGCAAACTTCTACGATTTTGGCTATTAGCCGTGGCGCACCCAACTATCCACCCCAGCTTCTCGACCTTCACGACCCGCCGGCGACAATTTATGCCTCGGGCGATGTAGCGCTAATTAATCGCCAGCCCCTAATTGCCATTGTGGGTGCAAGAGCTGCCTCTCGACAAGGCTTGCTCGATGCCGCTTTTTTAGCACAAGGCCTAGTAGAAAGGGGTTTTGGAGTAGTTTCTGGCCTAGCGCTAGGGGTTGACGGCGCCGCGCACCGCGGCACCTTGAGGGCCAAAGGCTTCACTTTAGCCGTTGGTGCAACTGGGTTAGATGTGGTTTACCCCCCACAGCATGAGCAACTTGCTCAAGAAATTGCCTGCCAAGGCCTACTTTTATCCGAATTTCCTGCGGGAACCGCCCCCAAAGCCTTTCATTTTCCGCGCCGTAATCGCTTGATTGCAGCACTCTGTTTGGGGGTTGTGGTAGTTGAGGCTGCGACGAAGTCCGGATCTTTAATTACCGCGCATCTTGCAGCCGAACTAGGTCGCGAAGTCTTCGCTCTGCCAGGCTCAATCCACTCAACGCTTGCCAAGGGCTGCCATCGACTCATTCAATCTGGGGCGAAGTTAGTGACCAGTATTGACGATATTGTGAGCGAATTGCCCGCTTACGGGCTTCAAACCAGCCGACAAATACCCCTGCACAGTGAAATCACCGGTGATTTATCCCCTAAATCACCCGTTTTTGCAGATTTTCCGCTGCTTCGGTGGATTAATTATCACCCCAGCTCCATCGACGAAATCTGTCTTTTAAGTGGCATTTCTACCCAAGAAGCCCTGGTTCAGGCCTTATTGCTAGAGGCTAAGGGCTTAATTGAGCGACTGCCTGGAGAGCGCCTGCGTTTGTTGCAAAAACAATGAATTTGGACTTTTCCTAAAAGATCGGTTAATAATAAAAAAGGGTGAATCTGCCGATGACTAACAAAATCAGGTTAAATTACCCTTCTTTTTAATAATTCTCATTTCTTTTTAAGTTCAACTTTAGGCTCCCGCGTGGCAAAAGCACCTACCAAAACTAAACCCTCCGCTTCTGCAGACGGTGAAACTAAAACCTTGATCATTGCTGAGAAGCCCTCGGTAGCGAATGATATTGCGAAGGCCTTAGGTGGTTTCCAAAAATACGACGATTATTTTGAAAACGCCGATTTTGTAATTTCTTCAGCAGTTGGTCACTTGCTGGAAATTGCTGCACCAGAAGAGTATGAGGTTAAACGGGGCAAATGGTCTTTCGCTAACCTGCCCGTTATTCCGCCCCACTTTGCCTTGCGACCAATTGTTAAAACTGAATCACGCCTCAAGGTGTTACAAAAACTGATTAAACGTAAAGATATTACTGGCTTAATTAATGCCTGCGATGCAGGACGTGAAGGCGAGCTCATTTTTCGCTTAATTGCACAGCACGCCAAAGCCTCACAATCGATCAAGCGACTCTGGTTGCAATCAATGACTCCCAATGCCATTCGCTCTGGGTTTGAAAATTTACGGCCCGACCTTGACATGCAACCCTTAGCTGATGCCGCCCGCTGCCGCTCAGAGGCCGACTGGCTAGTAGGCATTAATGGTACGCGCGCCATGACTGCTTTTAATAGTAAAAGTGGTGGCTTTTTTCTGACTACGGTAGGCCGTGTGCAAACCCCAACCCTGTCGGTGGTGGTTGAGCGAGAAGAACAAATACGGCAATTTATTTCTAAAGATTATTGGGAGGTAAAGGCTGAGTTTATCGCTGCTGCTGGTATTTATGAGGGCCGCTGGTTTGATCCGAAATTTAAGAAGGATCCAGCCGAGACTGATCTGCGTGAAAATCGCCTCTGGAGCGAAGCCGCCGCCCAAAGCATTGTGGCCGCCTGTCGCGGTAAAAAAGGCACGGTAAAAGAAGAGGCTAAACCCGCTACTCAGCTTGCCCCGCAGCTTTTTGATTTAACCAGCTTGCAACGCGAGGCCAACGCCCGCTTTGGTTTTTCAGCAAAAAATACTTTGGGCTTAGCGCAGGCATTGTATGAGCGCCATAAAGTATTAACCTACCCGCGTACCGACGCTAGAGCATTGCCCGAAGACTATCTCGATACGGTTAAACAAACCATCGAAAATTTGGCCGAGCATTCGCAGGAATATAAGCCCTTTGCAAAACAAATCTTACACGGCGACCCGACCGATCCCAAAGCTAAAGCGGGTTATGGTTGGATTAAGCCCAACAAACGTATTTTTGATAACTCGAAGATATCTGATCACTTTGCCATCATTCCCACCCTTGAGGCACCGAAAAATTTAAGCGAGCCTGAATACAAGTTGTATGACTTAGTAGTGCGCCGCTTCCTGGCGGTATTTTTTCCTGCAGCTGAGTTTCGCGTTACCACGCGTATTACTGAATCATCAGGCCATCACTTTAAAACTGAGGGGCGTGTCTTAGTGAGTCCTGGCTGGCTTACTGTTTACGGTAAATCGATTCAGGCTGACGATGAATTAGTGCCTGTTCAAGCAAATGAAACAGTACAAAATGAGGCGATAGTGGTAGTGCCGCTTAAAACCAAACCGCCTGCTCGCTATACCGAAGCTACTTTGCTCTCGGCCATGGAAAGCGCTGGTAAATGGGTTGATGATGATGAGATGCGCGAGGCAATGGCCGAAAAGGGCTTGGGAACGCCGGCCACGCGCGCAGCCATCATTGAAGGCTTACTATTTGAAAAATACATGGTGCGCGAAGCACGGGAATTAATTCCCACCGCCAAAGCCTTTCAGTTAATGACCTTGCTGCGTGGTCTTGATGTTGAGGAGCTTACGCGCCCCGACCTTACTGGCAACTGGGAAAATAAACTGGCTCTGATTGAGCAGGGCAAAATGAAGCGTGAAACTTTCATGCAAGAAATTGCGCAGATGACGCAACGCATTGTGAAGCGCGCTAAAGAATATGATAGCGATACCATTCCGGGCGATTACGCCACCCTAAAAACTCCATGCCCTCATTGCGGCAAAGCAGTTAAAGAAAACTACCGGCGCTTTGCTTGCGAACAGTGTGGCTTTACGATTAGCAAAACTCCGGGTGGGCGAGCTTTCGAATATCCCGAAGTAGAAAGTCTGTTGCAAGAAAAAACCATCGGTCCATTGCAGGGGTTTCGTAGCAAAATGGGCCGTCCTTTTGCGGCCATTATTAAATTAAGCGAAATTCCCGAGGATGACAAAGATTATCCCAATGCGGGCTTTAAGCTAGAGTTTGATTTTGGCAATAGTGCTAACGATGAAACTGAGGCCATTGATTTTACGGGTCGCGAAGCTTTGGGCGTGTGTCCAAAATGCTCGGGCGCCATTTATGAAGACGGCATGCGTTATATCTGCGAACACAATACTGGCCCGAATAAAACGTGTGACTTTAAAACTGGCAAGGTAGTTTTACAACAAGAAATTTCCACAGAGCAGTTGAAAAAATTATTAACTACGGGCAAAACCGACTTGCTCACTAACTTCAAATCAAATCGTACGGGTCGCGGCTTTAAAGCTTATTTGGCACTAGATCCTAGTGGAAAAATTGGTTTTGAATTTGAAGCTAAAGCGGCAGGTAAGGCACCAGTCAAAAAGCGGGCGGGCGAGACGGCAGCAAGTAAATCGGCCGATAAGCCCAAGCGCGCCAGTCGCGCTAAAGCGGCTGAGGGCGCTTGATCGCTAGCGCCAGCTAAGGCTTGTTGCTCAACGCGCGCCTGCACTTGCGCTGAAATAATGGCGGCCGCTAAAGCCGACCACAACACGCCCCTCGAGCCCAGCGCAGTAGCAATGTAGAGGCCCGGCAACGCGCACACCTCACCAATAATCGGCAGTCGATCGTGAGCAGCGCAGCGTATGCCGACATAACTGCCAGCAAGCTTCAGTTCGGCTAAATTGCCCCGCTCATAATGAAGTAGCGCTGCAGCTTGCTGACGATTGTGCGCATCGCTACTTGGCCATGCTGCTAGGCTAGTTTCATTTTCATCGTAACTCGAGCCAACTACCCAGGAATACGTTTTACTTACTTCATCATATTGCGCAGGCAAACAATAACCTTCGCCTGAAATGGCCGCACTGGGCAAATAGGCTGCCCAAGCACTATTTGCTGAAATTTGAAATTGATTCAGCTGACCACGAACGGGTTTTAGGGGAAGCTGAATTTGCCAATCTGCCACTAACTGTTTTGCGCCATGGGCGCATGCCAATACCAATGATGTTGCTTTCGCTAGCGATTGGCCTTGTCGATCAAGCGCGTGCCAATTTACACCGTCATGACGAATGCTGGCAACTTGTGTATTTGCTTGATACATTAGCGCATCGGGTTGACTAAAAATGGTGGCGCAGGTTTTTTCTAAATTGATGGTTGCGCCCTGTGGAAACCAAATACCATCACGGGCAACACCAGTTAATTGCCGTGCTTCACCAGCGCGCAGAATTTGCGCAGAGGCGTCATTAAAGCCTACACTCGCCAATTGTTCGTTCAGCAAAGCTTCATTTAATACGGTGTTGGGTTTAAGTGGCTGAAAAATACCTTCTTCGCGCCAATAGGGCTGCCATGTTTGTTTGGCTAAAGCAAAAGCAATGTACGTTAAGCGCTGTAGTAACGGTCGCGCGCGTATTAGGCCTGGATGGGCTAAAGCAAAAGCATGAGCTGAGGCTCCAGAGGCGGGCTTGGGTCCACCATCTAATACCCGCACGCGTTTGCCTTGTTGTAAAAATACTTGCGCAATTGCTGCGCCAGCAATGCCAGCCCCAACTAATAAAATGTCGTCTTGGTAAGGCGACACTTAACTACTAAGGCGCGCTTCAATTTTGCTGCGGGTTTCCAATAGCTCTTGGGGCAAGCGCTCTTTTAATTGCTCGAATAACTCTGCATGTAATTTCAACTCGGCATTCCATGCTGCTTTATCAACCGAGATAACGGTATTAAATTGCTCGCATGAAAAATCGAGGCCCGCCCAATGTAAATCAGCATGCTCTGGACAAATACCAAAAACGGTTTCTTGGCCTTTGCCCGTTCCCTCCACGCGCTCCAAAATCCAAGCTAGCACGCGCATATTTTCACCAAAGCCCGGCCAGACAAACTTACCTTGCGCATTCTTACGAAACCAATTGACACAATAAATTTTTGGTAACACTGCGCCCTCGCTGGCTAGTTTTTTGCCCACATTAAGCCAATGCTGAAAATAATCGCTCATGTTGTAACCGGCGAAAGCAATCATGGCAAATGGGTCGCGTCGCACTACACCCACTTCGCCTGTAATTGCTGCGGTGGTTTCAGAGCCCATCGTCGCAGCCATATAAACGCCCTCTACCCAATCACGGGCTTCGCTGACCAACGGGACAGTGCTGGAGCGACGTCCACCAAATAAAAATGCGTCGATTGGCACGCCTGCGGGATCATTCCAATTGGGATCTACAGCGGGATTATTGGTGGCAGCCATCGTAAAGCGCGAGTTTGGGTGTGCTGCTTTGCGCCCTGCTACTCCATCTGCGGGAGTCCAATCTTTGCCCTGCCAATCGATTAAATGAGCTGGCGGGGTCTCTGTTAGCCCTTCCCACCAAACATCGCCATCGTCAGTCAGCGCGACATTCGTAAATATCACATCGCGATTTAAAGAATCAATGCAATTGGGATTCGTAACTCGATTGGTCCCTGGAGCAACGCCGAAATAGCCTGACTCTGGATTAATGGCATATAAGCGCGTTTTCCCGGTTAGTGGATCTTTCCGCGGCTTAATCCAGGCAATATCATCGCCAATGGTGGTGACCTTCCAGCCCTCAAAACCTGCGGGCGGAATCATCATGGAAAAGTTAGTTTTGCCACAAGCCGATGGAAAAGCTGCGGCGATATGATATTTTTTTCCAGCGGGATTGGTAACCCCCAAGATCAGCATGTGCTCGGCTAACCAGCCTTGATCACGGCCCATGGTTGAAGCGATGCGCAAAGCAAAGCATTTTTTACCAAGCAAAGCATTGCCGCCATATCCCGAACCATAAGACCAGATCTCACGGGTTTCGGGAAAGTGCACAATATATTTGGTTGAGTTGTTGGGCCAAGCAACGTCTTTTTCGCCTTGGGCCAGCGGCTTACCAACAGTATGTATACAGGGCACAAAATTGCCCGTGGCGCCCAGCTGATCGATTACTGCTTTTCCCATGCGGGTCATGATGCGCATATTAATTGCTACATAAGGGCTGTCGGAAAGCTCAACTCCGATATGGGCAATTGGCGAACCAATTGGCCCCATTGAAAATGGGACCACATACATGGTGCGGCCATGCATACAGCCTGAAAACAAAGGATTTAAGGTGGCGCGCATTTCTTTTGGATCAACCCAATTATTCGTTGGGCCTGCGTCGACCTTTTTCTCTGCGCATATAAACGTACGATCTTCTACGCGTGCTACATCTTGTGGGTCGGATAAGGCCAAGTAGGAATTTTTGCGTTTAGCAGAATTAAGCCGCTTGAAAGATCCCGCTTGCACCAACAGTTCACAAAGCTGATCGTATTCTGTCTGTGAGCCGTCACACCAATGCACTTGATCTGGCTTTGTAAGGGCGGCAAGATCTGCAACCCATTGAATTAATTGCTGATTTTTAACATAGGCAGGGGTGTTTAAGTTCAGCACGCCTTGGATTGCTGGTTGGTTCATTGGAAACCCTCACTGCATTTTTTATAAAGAAAACGATTTTAACATTTACGGCTTATTTAAGCCCTTTTTCCCTTGGGCCCAATCCCAGCACTGAGCCCTACTTACCAATGCAAAATTGGCTAAATATTTTGCCCAACAAATCATCTGGCAAGGTTCTGCCAGAAATGTCCTCGAGTCGCTCTTGTGCAAGGCGCAATTCTTCTGCTAAGAGCTCAAGGGTTTGATTACCATTCGCGCTATGGCCTTTGGCATTGTGTAAGTGGCTTGCCGCCAAACGAATAGAATCAACATGACGTTGTCTGGCAATGAGAAGTCCCTCGTTGGTACCAGACCATCCCACAGACTTGAGAATGTGCTGGCTAAGAGCCTCAATGCCATAACCCGTTTTAGCAGAAATACTTAAAGCGCCCGCCAGATTGCTGGCTTGATTATTTTCATCTGTGCGTAAATCGGCTTTATTAATAACCAGGAATATTGCACAACTCGCGGGAGCGGTAGTGGCAACGCGTTTTTGTAATTCCTGCTCGGCTTGTTCTGCCTCAACACTTTGTTCACTGCCATCGCGCAAAAAAAGAATTGCGTCGGCCTGTTGAACTGCTTGCCATGTGCGCTCAATGCCTGCCTGCTCAACCAGATCTTGAGTAAGGCGCAGGCCGGCCGTATCAATTACGTGTACTGGTAAGCCCCCCATATTAATTGTGGCTTTGATGCGATCACGGGTGGTTCCGGCAACCGGCGTAACAATTGCCAGCTCATCCCCAGCAAGCCGATTGAGTAGTGCGCTTTTACCGACATTGGGTGCGCCTACCAATACAAGTTGAATACCATCCCGCAAGATTGTCCCCTGAGTTGCAGCTTGCTGTAAGTCAGCCAAGCGCAAGCCAATGCTTTGGAGGCGCTGATGTGCCTGTGCATTTTCTAAAAAATCAATTTCTTCTTCTGGAAAGTCAAGGGTTGACTCAACCAAAATTCGTAAGGCAATAATTTCCTCAACTAGGGCATCGATTGTTTGTGAAAAAGCCCCCTGCAATGAACGTGTGGCGGCCAGCACCGCGGCTTCGCTCTGGGCGCCAATTAAATCAGCAACTGCCTCGGCCTGAGCTAAATCAATTTTGCCGTTGAGGTAAGCGCGCTGTGTAAATTCACCAGGCGCAGCAATGGTTAGGCCGCATTTTTTTCCAAGCTCTAAGCAGCGCTTAACTATTAACTGCAATAATTGTGGGCCGCCGTGACACTGCAGCTCTAAAACATCTTCACCAGTAAACGAAGCAGGCGCTGGAAAGAATAGTGCTAGGGCTTGGTCTAGGGTTTGTCCAGCGGCATTTTTAATCGACACTAAAGTGGCTTGTCGCGCTACCAGTGTGGTGCCCACCAGCGTTTGCATTAAATCGGGTGGGATGGGGGCGCCACTAATGCGCACAATACCAACCCCCGCGCCGCCAGTCGCCGTAGCAATCGCAATAATAGGGGTTTTTCTAGCAAGCATTATTAGCGGGCCTAGGCCGCCTGTTTTTTTCCAAACATTTTGTTAATTTGCCATTGCTGGGCAATCGATAACAGGTTATTAACGACCCAGTAAAGCACTAAGCCCGAGGGGAAGAAAAAGAACATGACCGAAAAAATGAGTGGCATGTACATCATCACTTTAGCCTGAATAGGGTCGGGTGGCTTGGGGTTTAATTTGGTTTGAACAAACATCGATATAGCCATAATGACTGGCAAAATATAATATGGGTCGGGCATTGAAAGATCGTGAATCCAACCAATCCATGGTGCATTGCGCATTTCAACCGACGATAGCAGCACCCAATACAAAGCAATAAATACCGGGATTTGAACCACGACTGGCAAGCAACCACCAAGCGGGTTAATTTTTTCCTTCTTATACATTTCCATCATTGCGGCATTTAATTTCTGTGGATCGCCCTTATATTGTTCGCGCATGGTTGTTAAGCGAGGCTGCACTTCTTTCATTCTTGCCATCGATTTATAGCTAGCCGCGGAGAGCGGGAAGAACACTAGCTTAATTAATACGGTTAACAAAACAATCGACCAACCCCAATTGCTAACCACACCGTGAATTTTTTCCAACAGCCAAAAAATTGGCTTCGCCAAAATGGTGAGATAGCCGTAATCTTTTAATAGCTCGAGACCAGGTGCTATGCCCTCAAGCATGCTTTCTTCTTGCGGGCCAATAAATAAACGGGTCTTTTCGGTAACGGTTGTACCAGCAGCGATTGTCCCTAGCGGAATTTGCATGCCCACCCGAAATAGGTTCTTGTCTATTTTTCCGACATAGATATCGCGTACAGTTTTGTCAGCGGGTATCCAAGCGCTCGCAAAATAATGCTGCACCATGGCAATCCATGCCGGAGAAGCCGCCGGTACATCTTTGGGAATTTCTTGTTTGCCTTTATCGATATCAGCAAAGCTCAGCTTTTGAAACTTATCTTTTTGGGTATAGACCGCAGGCCCTGTAAAAGTACTATAAAACTGGCTCTCTTGTTTTTCGCTACCGTCACGCACTAATTCGGTATATAAAATAATGGGTCCGGCGCTGGCACTGCTCTGCGTTACGCTATGGCCAACCTGAACCACATAAGAGCCAGGAGTTAACAAAAATAATTTCTCTAACTTCACCCCATTGCGTTCTGCGCCCATCACCAAAAATGGCCGGCCCGCACCATCTTTGCCAGAGGACTGCAGCTTAAATACTGAGTTGTGATTGGGTAGCTCAAGATTGGCGCCAGCGATCAGTCCTGAGCGCGCAATATATTGATGGGTTGCGTTTAATTGCAATAGCTCGACGGGGGTTTTGTCGGCATTAAATTCTTGTAATAATTTTGCATTAACAATATTTGCACCGTTGGCACTAAGCTCTAAACGCAAAACATCGTTTTCTAGTACAAATTTTTCGCCGTTATTTTGCTCCAACACGCTAAGGTTTGAGAGGTTGACGTCTTTTGCTGGGCTTGCTGGTGCATTGCTGGGCGGCGCTACTGCGGCCCCCGCTTGCGGCGGTAAATCACCTTTGTTGGCATCAAGTGGTTTTGTGCCACCGCTAAGCGCGGTTGGTGTTGGCCCGCCGAGCAAACTCGGACGCCCTTCATGTACCAACCAATTGTTGTAAAGCATTAGCCCAGAAATGGCAAAAATGGCCCAAAGTATTGTTCTTTTAATATCCATAAAAAATAATTCGCCTAGGTCTTGAGGGTTTGTTTAGATTTTGTTGCCGGATCGTAGCCGCCATGAGTCCAGGGGTTGCAACGCAAAATTCGCCATACACTTAAGCGTACGCCTTTAAGAAAATGGTGGCTGCGCAAACAATCGCAGGCGTACTGCGAACAACTTGGCTCAAACTTACATTGGCCGCCCACATAAGGTGCCAAGACGATTTGATAACCGCGGATGCAGTAAATTCCCAAGAGGCTCAATACGCGCATTAAATTAATTCCGCTATTTTGTTGCGTAAGTTGCTGAACTCGGCTTGGCGCAAGCGCCCACGTGTGGTTTTCCCCACAGCATGGCGCAACTTAATTACTTTATCGTGATGCAGGGTTTGTGCTTGTGTGGTGCGCGCTATGTTGCGAAGCATACGCTTTAATGTATTGCGATCAACCGCCCTTCTTACCCATTTTTTTGCTACTGCAATGCCTAGGTCGGGGTGGTTTTGGTTTTGGGGTTCGGCAACATACACGCCCCAAGATTTATTGCTTTTGGGGGGCGTTTTTAGAAGCTCTGCAATTCTGGCGCTTTTCAACGCAAACTTAAACTGCGAGGCGTTTGCGACCCTTGGCGCGACGGGCATTTAGCACTAGGCGTCCACCGCGCGTTTTCATGCGGATGCGAAAGCCGTGCGTGCGCTTGCGGCGGGTTACTGATGGTTGGTAAGTTCTTTTCATGATCAATCCTGGGAAAGCCGACCATTTTCCTTGCTACGGCCCAAAAGGTCAACCATTGATTCAATTTCGTGATCGAGAATTCACAATTTTTGCGAGTTATTTTGATATTTTTATGAGCATTGCGCTGATTTTATTACGATTTTTTTACTTGTTAACAAGTTATCCACAGGTTTTCCACGCTTTTAGTGCTTGTGGGTAACTTTCAGAGCTAGCTACAATCAATATCTCATAATATGTCTAATCCCCAAATTCCCCCCTCACTGCAAGCCTCTAGCCCCCTTATATTTTGGGATGAGGCCTTAAGTTTGCTAGCGCGTGAGCTGTCGCCGCAGCAGTTTAAAACCTGGATCCAACCCCTTAAGCTGGGCTCCTTTGTTGAGAGTGAGCAATTGCTAACTATTACAGCCCCGAATCGCTTTAAGCTCGATTGGATTAAAAAAACCTTTGCTGAGCGCTTTCAAGAGTTAGCTACGGCCTATTTTGCCACCCCGATAAACCTCAGTTTTGTCCTTGAAGTTGATCCTGATGCAGTCGATCGCGTCCTGAATAGTGCCGCGACACCCGCTTTGGTGGGCGCCACCCAAATTGGTCTTGACCCCAACTCCGCCCTTGATGACGAAGAGTTAGTTGGCTTTAGCGATGAGCAGGTATTTGATATCGAAGACCACTCTAAGCTAAATCCAGCCCTAACTTTTGATACTTTTGTCACCGGCAAGGCCAATCAATTAGCTCGAGCCGCTTCAATTCAAGTAGCCCACAACCCGGGCACCTCATATAACCCGATGTTTTTATATGGTGGGGTTGGGTTGGGTAAAACCCACTTGATTCATGCCATTGGCAACCACCTTTTAAAAGAAAAGCCTGGTGCACGAATTCGATATATTCACGCCGAACAATACGTTTCCGACGTGGTTCGCGCTTACCAACAAAAGGCTTTTGATCGTTTTAAGCGCTACTATCACTCATTAGACCTGCTGTTAATTGATGATATCCAGTTTTTTAGCGGCAAATCGCGCACCCAAGAGGAGTTTTTCTACGCCTTTGAGGCCCTTTTAAGCAATCGCTCGCAAGTCATTATTACGAGTGACACCTATCCAAAAGAGATCGTGGGCATCGACGAGCGCTTAATTTCGCGCTTTGATTCGGGCCTGACGGTGGCAATTGAACCACCAGAGCTTGAGATGCGGGTCGCTATTTTGATGAAAAAGGCGGCTCAAGAGGGCATTCCCATGTCGGAAGATGTGGCTTTTTTTGTTGCCAAGCATCTGCGCTCCAACGTGCGCGAGCTTGAAGGCGCCCTGCGGAAAATTTTGGCCTTTGTACGCTTTCATGGTCGCGAAGTCACAATCGATGTTGCGCGGGCGGCCCTCAAAGATTTGTTATCAATCCAAAATCGCCAAATTTCTGTCGATAGTATTCAAAAGGCGGTGGCAGACTTCTATAATATAAAGGTGGCAGACATGTATTCGAAAAAGCGTCCAGCAAATATTGCCCGGCCGCGTCAAATTGCGATGTTTATGGCGAAAGAATTAACCCAAAAGAGTCTCCCTGAAATTGGCGATCTTTTTGGTGGTCGTGACCACACGACGGTTTTACATGCGGTAAGAAAAATTAATGAGGAGCGTGCGCACGATAGTCACTTAAACCACGAGATTCACGTTATTGAACAAACCCTAAAGGGCTAGTTTGCTTAATTTTGCTTGTGGATAAGCCTTTGGATAATGTGTGAATAAGTTGTGAAGAACTATTGGTTGAGGAGAAAATCGACTGCCACTAGGAAGTTATACAGATTTTGTCCACGGCTTATACAGAACTTATCCACAGCTTTTTGTGATTGTAAATTGTTGTTTTAAAATACCTATTTGAGTTATCCCCTGTTTTGGCCGCCCTTATTACTACTACTATAAAGATATATACAAGGACTTAAAAGCAATGCAACTGGTTAATACATCTCGTGATAATTTATTAAAGCCTTTACAGGTCGTTAGTGGCATTGTTGAGCGTCGCCATACTTTGCCTATTTTGGCAAACCTGTTATTTAAAAAATCGGGCGAGCAAGTCGCCTTCGTCTCGACCGACATTGAAATTCAAATTACCACCACGGCAAATTTTGGAGTTGGTGCTGAAGACGTAATCACGACTGTTGCTGCAAGAAAGTTGTTAGATATTTTGCGTTCATTGCCCGAAGGGCCGGTTGCGCTGAGCTTAAAAGAGGGACGCATGGTGGTGCAAAGTGGGCGCAGCCGCTTTACTTTACAAACGCTGTCGGCCTCTGAGTTTCCGGTAATGCAAAGCGTAGGAGAGACAACAGCATCTTGGAACATGCCCCAAAAAGATTTTCGTCAACTAATTAGCCAAGTGCACTTTGCTATGGCACAGCAAGATATTCGCTACTATCTAAATGGCATGCTGTTGGTGGTAGAGGGTAAGCAAGTTATTGCGGTGGCAACTGACGGCCATCGTTTGGCGTTTAGTCAAATTGAGCTTGCAAGCCCGCCAAGCGGAAACGGCGAAAGACAAGAAATTATCATTCCTAGAAAAACCATTCTTGAGTGTCAGCACCTGCTTGAAGAGTCAGACGCGCCATTGCAAATTAGTTTGACCAGCAACCAGGTGAAATTTAATTTTGGTGAGATCGAATTAATTTCTAAATTAGTTGAGGGCAAGTTTCCCGACTTTCAGCGGGTCATTCCAAAAGGACAAAAAAACACCTTATCCATGAAACGCGAAGAGTTGCAGGCAGCCCTGCAGCGCGCCGCCATCTTAACCACTGAAAAATTTAAAGGGGTGCGCTTCTCTTTGAGCCCAGATCGCATTACGATTCAATCTACCAACGCCGAGCAGGAAGAGGCACAGGAAGAGATTGAAACGCAATATAATGGGGACGCGATTGAAATTGGCTTTAATGTTGGTTACTTGCTCGATGTGCTGGCCAACCTAAAGCACGAAACATTACAAATAAGCCTTGGTGATGCCAATAGTAGCGCCGTCATAACCCTTCCAGGATCCGAGTCCTTTAAGTATGTTGTGATGCCAATGCGAATTTAAATTAGAAAAAAATGACTGAAGAAATTAAAGTAGTTGAGCAGTATGGTGCGTCATCAATTCAAATTCTCGAGGGCCTTGATGCGGTACGAAAGCGTCCCGGCATGTATATTGGCGACACCTCGGATGGTACGGGCTTGCATCATTTGGTATTTGAGGTTTTAGATAACTCGATCGATGAGGCTTTGGCTGGGTATTGCACAGAAATTACCGTAGTGATTCAAACCGACAACTCCTTATCCATTGTTGATAATGGCCGCGGCGTGCCCACTGGAATTAAGTACGACGACAAGAATGATCCCAAGCGCAGCGCCGCAGAAATTGTCATGACCGAGCTCCACGCTGGTGGCAAGTTTGACCAAAATAGCTACAAGGTTTCAGGTGGACTACATGGCGTAGGGGTGAGTTGCGTTAATGCGCTATCTAAATGGTTAAAGCTCACCATTCGACGGGACGGCAAGTCGCACTATATGGAGTTTGCGCGCGGCGTGATTCAAAACCCAAACATTCAAATGGAAAATGGCGTGGCCATTTCGCCCATCACCGTCACTGGTGAAACGGAAATGTCGGGCACCGAGGTGCATTTTTTGGCCGACGAAACCATTTTCGGCAAGGTTGAATATCACTATGAAATTTTGGTGAAGCGCATTCGCGAACTTTCCTTTTTAAATAACGGGGTGCACATTCGGCTAATTGATCAGCGCAGCGGCCAAGAAGAAGACTTCGCTTTTTCTGGCGGGGTGCGTGGGTTCGTTGAATATATTAACCAGACCAAAACCGTGCTCCACCCCAATATTTTTTATGCCGAAGGTATGCGGCCATCCGATCTAGGTGGTCAAATTACGGCAGAAGTATCTATGCAGTGGAATGATAGCTTCAGTGAGCAGGTCCTCTGTTTTACCAATAACATCCCTCAGCGCGATGGAGGAACCCACCTAACCGGTCTTCGCGCCGCAATGACGCGGGTGATTAACAAATATATCGACGAGCACGAAATTGCTAAAAAAGCCAAGGTTGAAATTTCGGGCGATGATATGCGTGAGGGCCTCACATGTATTTTGTCGGTAAAGGTTCCCGAGCCCAAATTTTCTAGTCAAACTAAAGATAAGTTGGTTTCAAGCGAGGTGCGCGGCCCGATAGAAGAAATTGTGGCCGAGGCTTTAAGTGCCTATCTACAAGAGCGCCCACAAGACGCAAAAATATTGTGTGGAAAAATTGTTGATGCGGCGCGGGCTCGTGAGGCCGCTCGCAAGGCTCGCGACATGACGCGCCGTAAGGGCGTGCTCGATGGCCTTGGTTTGCCCGGAAAGCTAGCCGACTGCCAAGAAAAAGACCCCGAAAAATCTGAATTATTTATTGTCGAGGGCGACTCAGCGGGCGGCTCTGCCAAGCAGGGGCGCGATCGTCGCTTTCAGGCCATTTTGCCACTCAAGGGAAAAATATTGAACGTTGAAAAGGCGCGCTTTGACAAGATGTTAGCGAGCCAAGAGGTTGTTACCTTAATCACCGTATTGGGCACCGGCATTGGCGCGGAAGAATATAAGGCCGATAAGTTGCGCTATCACCGCATCATTATCATGACCGACGCAGACGTTGATGGCAGCCACATTCGAACCTTATTACTTACCTTCTTTTACCGGCAAATGCCAGAGCTAATTGAGCGGGGCCACATTTATATTGCCCAGCCCCCCTTATATAAAGTGAAGTTTGGGAAAAACGAGCAATACATTAAAGATGATGTTGAATTAAATCAGCTTCTCTTAAAAATAGCGCTTGAGTCTGCGTCGATTGAAACTCCCGATGGCGAGCTTATTTCTGGTGACGGTTTGGTCGACCTAGCAAAGAACTATCAAGTGATTCAGTCGGTGGTCGATCGTCTTTCGCGCACAATTGATGAAGACGCGTTGCGGGCCATTGCTGCTGGTGTCCCGCTGAATTTAGATACCGAGGCACAGGCCAATGACTCCGCAAAGCGCTTGCTTAGCGCTCTATCGGAAGGCTTAAACCCCTTGGTTTTGCCGCCCGAAATTACGGTTCAAAAAGAAGATCGCACTGAGCGCTTTAGGTTGTTATTGTCCAGACGCATTCACGGGAACTTAAAACTGTCAGCAATCAATTCCGATTTTGTCCATGGCAACGATTATCAAAGTTTGACCAGTGCCGCCCAAGCGCTTGCCGGTAAGGTGTTGCCAGGCTCTCGCGTACGTCGAGGCGATCCTGAAAAAAATCAAAAAGAGCAGGTTGTGCAAAACTTTCGTGCCGCCTTTGCTTGGTTACTGGCAGAGGCCGAGCGCACCGTGAGCCGGCAGCGTTACAAGGGCTTGGGTGAAATGAACCCCCAACAGCTGTGGGAAACAACAATGGACACAGCAACGCGACGATTGTTAAGGGTACAAATTGAAGACGCCATCATGGCCGATCAAGTATTTACAACCCTCATGGGCGATGAGGTTGATCCACGCCGTGCGTTTATCGAAAAGAATGCGTTGATTGCTCGCAATCTTGACGTTTAACAGATGGCAAAGAAGAATCTTCAACTACCTAAGGTAGACCGCTCACGCATAGTGGTTAAGTCTTCGGCCATTCATGGCAAAGGTGTTTTTGTTGCTAAGCCAATTAAAAAAGGGACGCCAATCATTGAGTACAAGGGCAAGCGCATCTCGTGGAAAGAGGCGGAGCGTATCCATCCCCATGATCCAAAACAACCTAATCACACATTTTATTTTTCTTTGGACGATGGCAGGGTAATCGATGCCAACCAGGGGGGCAATGCAGCACGCTGGATTAATCACTCCTGTAAACCCAACTGCGAAACTGAGGAAGAGCTCTATGGTGGCAAGGCGCGCGTATTTATTTTGGCGAAGCGTAATTTAAAGGTTGGTCAAGAATTGTTTTACGACTATTCGTTGGATGTGGAGGGGCGCATAACGAAGGCCATGAAGCGCGATTACGCTTGCCGTTGTGGGGCAAAAAAGTGTCGTGGCTCGATGCTTGCTGTGTCAGCCAAATAAACCTAGGCAATAACCGTGTTTGTCACAATTCAAGAGTTGGAGGCGGCGATCAATTTTTGGCGTCAGCGAACGCCGCCGGTAGGCGATGAGCAAGCCCTTTCTGCCGAGGTTAGCGCCTTAGCAAAGCCGTATGCAATTTTAATTATGCAAGGCGCACAGCGGATGCCGCTCGACCTGATGGGCGCCTCAGCGCAGCTGGCCATTAAGCAATATCAGACTGAAATTTCCTAGCTTAGGGCCTATTCTCAGCCTCTTCGGGGTTATCCCTATGCAATGCTGCGCGATCCTGGGTTATCCTCAAATGCTTATCTGCGCAAGCAATTGAGGCTTTGTGGACCATAACGACATTATTTTAAAAACAGTAAATTTAGGGAAGGCCTTTAAAGGGTTTGCGGCGGTTAGCGACGTTAATCTTCAGGTTGCGCGCGGCGGTATTCATGCCCTAATTGGCCCCAATGGTGCTGGCAAAACCACTTGCTTCAATTTATTAACGAAATTTTTGGAGCCTAGTACGGGCCATATTTACCTGAATGGCACCGACATCACCAAAGAGCGGCCGGCGCAAATTGCTCGTCGAGGCGTAATTCGTTCGTTTCAAATATCGGCCGTATTCCCCCATCTTAGCGTTTTAGAAAATGTGCGCATTGCTTTGCAGCGCCAGCTTGGTAGCGAGTTTCATTTTTGGAAATCACCCAGCTCATTAAATATTTTGAATGCGAGGGCCATGGAGTTGTTGCAGGAAGTGGGCTTGGCGGAAATGGCAGATGAGCAAACAGTCAATCTACCCTATGGCAGAAAGCGCGCCCTTGAAATTGCGACGACCTTGGCGATGGAGCCAGAACTGATGCTGCTAGATGAGCCTACGCAAGGCATGGGTCATGAGGATGTGGCTCGAGTTACAGAGTTGATTAAGCGAGTTGCGCTGGGGCGCACGGTGTTGATGGTGGAGCACAACATGAAAGTGGTTTCGGCAATTGCTGACCAAATTACAGTTTTGCAAAGGGGCTCGATCTTGGCCGAGGGGCCCTATAGCGAGGTTTCTAAAAATCCCCTCGTGATTGAGGCCTACACCGGCAGCGAGCCTGAGGCAGAGGTATGAGCGCGGCGGCCTTAAATGTAAAGCAACTTGAAGCGTGGTATGGCGAGTCGCATATTTTGCACGGCATCGATTTTCGTGTTGCTGACGGCGAAGTTGTTACTCTACTTGGTCGAAATGGCGCTGGCCGCTCCACTATTCTTAAGGCTATTTTGGGATTAACGGGTAAGCGCACTGGATCAATTGAGGTAAATGGCAAACAAACCATTGGCATGCAAACCTTTCAAGTGGCGCACCTTGGTATTGGATATTGTCCCGAAGAGCGCGGTATTTTTTCAAGCTTAACGGCCGAAGAAAATCTACTCTTACCCCCAGAGGTCATGCAGGGCGGTATGACCTTGGATACGATTTACGACATGTTTCCAAATTTGTATGAGCGAAGGTCAAGCCCGGGCGCCCGCTTGTCGGGTGGTGAGCAGCAAATGCTAGCAATTGCCCGCATCTTACGCACGGGCGCTAAATTACTTTTGCTGGATGAAATTACCGAGGGCTTAGCCCCAGTCATTGTGCAGAAGTTGGGCGAAGTAGTTACCAAACTTCGTAATAGTGGTTTTACGATTGTCTTGGTTGAGCAAAATTTTCGTTTTGCTGCGAAGTTGGCAGATCGACACTATGTCATTGAAAGCGGACATGTAGTCGAAGTGGTGCAACGTTCAGAATTGGCTGCTAAGGCTGAATTGCTGAACGGGTATTTGGGGGTTTGATGGGGTCAATATTTACTAAAGGAAAAAAAATGAAACAGACATTAATTTCAAGTGCCGTGGCAGTGCTGATGGCAGCCTCTGGTTTTGCGCAGGCCGCCGATCCGGCGCCAGTCAAAATTGGTTTTATTACCGATATGTCCGGGCTCTACGCCGATATTGACGGCGATGGTGGCCTCGAAGCGATCAAAATGGCCATTGCCGATTTTGGCGGCACAGTGTTGGGCCGCAAGATCGAAGTGATCTCTGCAGATCATCAAAATAAGGCTGATATTGCAGCGTCAAAAGCGCGTGAGTGGGTTGATCGTGATGGCGTAACCGTGCTTTTCGGCGGCACAAACTCAGGTACAGCGCTAGCAACGGCCAAGGTTGCTTCGGAAAAGAAGCGTATTTATATTAATAATGGCGCAGGTTCATCGGCACTTACTAACGAACAATGCAGCCCCTATACTGTGCATTACACCTATGACACCATTGCAATGGCTAATGGCACAGGCAAGGGCATGATTGGCAAGGGTGGAAAAACCTGGTTTTTCTTAACCGCAGACTATGCTTTTGGTTACGCACTTGAAAAAGATGCAGCCGCAGTAGTTGTAGCAGATGGCGGTAAGGTGCTGGGTAATGTACGACACCCCTTAAGCGCTAGCGATTTTTCATCTTATCTCCTACAGGCGCAAAACTCCAAGGCACAGGTTTTAGGCTTGGCGAATGCGGGTGGCGACACGATCAACTCAGTAAAAGCAGCTAATGAATTTGGTATTACCAAGACCATGAAGATTGCCGGCCTATTGGTCTTCATTTCTGATGTCCATAGCATGGGCTTAAAAAGTGCCCAAGGCCTTTATGCAACTGAAGCATGGTATTGGGATCAAAACGAAGAGACCCGTAAGTTTGGTAGGCGCTTCTTTGGCAAAATGAAGCGCATGCCCTCGATGGTTCAGGCCGGCAATTACTCATCAACCATGACTTATCTTAATGCGGTAAAGGCAGCAGGTACCGATAACGCTGATAAAGTGATGGAGCAGTTGCGCAAGGTGAAAATTAATGACATGTTTACTAAGGGCGGCTACATTCGCAAAGACGGGACCATGGTGCATACCATGTATTTGTTTGAAGTTAAAACGCCAGCTGAATCAAAGTCTCCTTGGGATTATTACAAGTTGATTTCCACCATTCCTGGTGAGCAGGCGTTTCCCATTGCGTCTTATTCGCAGTGTGCCTTGAAGTAATCCTTGGAAATTTTTGGTCTATCCACTTCAGCCCTGTTAAGCCAACTCCTCTTGGGGTTGGTTAACGGGAGCTTCTATGCCATTTTAAGTTTGGGCCTGGCGGTTATTTTTGGCCTCTTAAATGTCATTAACTTTTCGCACGGCGCGATGTTTATGCTGGGCGCAATTGTGACGTGGATGGCGGGCCAATATTTTGGCTTGAACTATTGGGCGATGTTATTGTTGGCGCCGCTAGTCGTTGGCGCGATTGGCGTGGTGATTGAACGGCTTTTATTGCGGCACCTGTATCAGTTGGATCATTTGTATGGGCTCTTATTGACTTTTGGTTTGACGCTTTTTATTGAGGGCATCTTGCGCTCAATTTACGGTTCTTCAGGTCTGCCATACTCAACCCCTGAATTACTTACTGGTGCGACTGATTTAGGCTTTATGATGCTGCCAAACTACCGCGCATGGGTTGTGTTTGCATCGCTCTCGGTGTGCTTTGTAACGTGGTATGTCATCGAAAAAACGAAACTGGGCTCTTACTTACGGGCTGGAACCGAGAATCCAAAATTAGTTCAGGCGTTTGGAATTAATTTTCCGCTAATGATGACCTTAACTTACGCCTTCGGGGTTGGCTTAGCAGCATTTTCGGGCGTGCTTGCCGCGCCCATTATTCAAATTTCTCCGCTGATGGGCTCAAATTTAATTATTGTGGTATTTGCGGTTGTTGTTATTGGCGGCATGGGTTCAATTTTGGGTTCAATTTTGACGGGCCTAGGGCTTGGTTTAATCGAGGGGCTTACTAAAGTTTTTTATCCCGAGGCCTCAAACACCGTGGTGTTTGCAATTATGGCGATTGTTTTGTTATTCCGACCTGCTGGTTTATTTGGACGGGAAAAATAACATGTTCTCGATGAAATCGTTTAAATCGATTTTTTATCTGCTTCTGCTTTCGATCGGCATACTTGCGCCGTGGTTTTTTTATCCGATCTTTTTAATGAAGATTTTATGTTTTGCTTTGTTTGCTGCGGCATTTAATTTGTTATTGGGTTACACCGGCCTGCTCTCGTTTGGCCATGCAACTTTTTTTGGCGGCGGCGGCTATGCCTTGGGATTTTTCATGCGCAATGCCGGACTTTCGCCGGAGCTCGGAATTATTTTAGGAACTACTTTCGCAGCTTGTTTAGGCGCAGCAATGGGTGGTTTGGCAATTCGTCGACAGGGAATTTATTTTTCGATGATTACTTTAGCCTTGGCGCAAATGTTTTATTTCATTTGTTTGCAAGCCCCCATTACCGGTGGTGAAGATGGCTTTCAGGGCATTCCAAGGGGAAGTTTATTTGGCTTGATTGATTTAAGCGATGATCTGACCTTATATTATTTTATTTTAGGTTTGGTGGTATTTGGATTTTTACTAATTGCGCGTATTGTTGCTTCGCCTTTTGGACAGGTCTTAAAAGCGATTAAAGAAAATGAGCCGCGTGCAATTTCTTTGGGCTACGACGTGAATCAATTTAAGTTTTTAGTCTTCCTTTTATCTGCCGCCCTAGCGGGCTTAGCAGGCAGTGCGCAGGCTTTGGTGCTTGGCTTCGAAACGCTTAGTGATGTGCATTGGTCGATGTCTGGTCTAGTTATTTTAATGACCTTAGTTGGTGGCGTTGGCACCTTGATCGGCCCCTTAGTGGGCTCACTAGTCATTGTGGTGCTTGAACAGCGAGTCGGTGAGATTGGTAATTTTTTAGCTAAGCTAACTAGCGTACAGTGGTTTAATTCGCTGGGCGAGTCGGTCACCATTGTTACCGGCCTGATTTTTATTTTGTGTGTAATGCTCTTTCGCAAAGGCTTGGTTGGCTATTTTGTAAAACCAAAATAAGTTTTTATTTTTTAAAGAGCGCATCATCGAATTTTCAATTTACTTATGGCCACTGTTATTGGCGCTCGCTTTTTTTGCGGGGCTGGTTGATGCCGTGGCTGGCGGCGGGGGCTTAATTCAATTGCCAGCATTATTTGCCGCCTATCCCGAACTACCCCCAGCTGCGCTGATGTCAACTAATAAAGTAGCCGCCATTGGTGGCACGCTCAATGCAGCGCGGCGCTATTTGCGGCACGTTGATTTACCTTGGGCGATTGTGGGCCCCGCCATTGTGTTTGGTTTTATTGGCGCACTACTTGGTGCTCAGGCGGTGACGGTATTTCCTGCCGAACCCTTGCGAAAGGCGCTGCCATTCGTACTCTTATTTTTATTGTTCTATACCTGGTTTCAACCAGCATTGGGTGGTGCGCACGACCCAGTGGAGAAGAATTTTTTGGTGCAACTCAAGGCGGCTTGCCTGGGCCTAATCATCGGCTTTTATGATGGTTTTTTTGGACCAGGCACGGGCAGCTTTTTATTATTTGGCTTTGTACGTTTTTTTAACTTTGATTTTTTGCATGCTTCAGCAGCAACTAAGCTAGTCAATGTGGCAACGAATTTGGCGGCAATTGGCTTATTTGCTAGCTTGGGCTACATTAATTGGCCGCTAGGGCTGGCGATGATGGTGGCAAATATTGCGGGCAGTCAGTATGGCAGTAAGTTAGCCATTCGCCACGGCAGTACCTTTGTGCGCAAAACCTTTTTAATTGTTGTGAGCGCGCTCATTTTAAAATCAGCTTACGACGGCTTTTTTACCAATTAAATCAATAACTTACTGATATAATTAGGACTTAGTCCGAACCAAATTAACTAGAGTTGCATTTGCATGGAACAAATTTGTTTCACGTGAAACAGACAAAATGCTATGATCATCGCCCTATCTTGGTTAATTCATGCGCTATTCCAAAAATTTTGAGGTGATTGTTGTCGGTGGGGGCCATGCTGGCACCGAAGCCGCGCTTGCAGCCGCCAGAATGGGTTGCGATACCCTGCTAATCACCCATAACATTGAAACCTTGGGTGCCATGAGCTGTAACCCCTCAATTGGCGGAATTGGCAAAGGCCATTTGGTGAAAGAAATTGATGCATTGGGCGGCGCGATGGCAGCGGCAACGGATGAGGCGGGGATTCAATTCCGCATTCTTAATTCAAGCAAGGGGCCAGCTGTGCGCGCCACTAGAGCCCAAGGCGACAGGGTCTTGTATCGAGCGGCCATTCGTCGACGCCTAGAAAATCAGCCTAACTTAACCCTATTTCAAGCCGCAGTAGATGATCTTGTAGTTCTGAACAATCAGGTTCAGGGTGTAGTTACGGCCCTTGGCTTAACCTTTTGTGCACCTCGCATTGTATTAACAGCAGGCACCTTTTTGGGCGGTAAAATTCATGTTGGGCTAGATAGTCACGCGGGCGGTCGTGCCGGTGATCCCGCAGCCAATACCCTGTCTCTGCGCCTGAAAGAGCTGCAATTACCTCAGGGGCGGCTTAAAACTGGCACCCCACCGCGAATTGATGGCCGCACCATTGATTTTTCAGTCATGCAAGAGCAGCCTGGTGATCTTGATCCCGTTCCAAGCTTTTCATTTTTGGGTCGTCCAGAACAGCACCCTCCTCAAGTATCCTGCTGGATTACCCATACGAATGAACAAACCCACGACATCATTCGCCGTGGGCTTGATCGTTCACCCATGTATACCGGCGTGATAGAGGGCGTCGGACCACGATACTGCCCGTCAATTGAAGACAAAATCCATCGTTTCAAGTCTAAAAATGCCCATCAAATCTTTTTAGAGCCTGAGGGCTTATCAACCAATGAGTTTTATCCTAATGGCATTTCTACCAGCCTACCCTTTGATATTCAGTGGGATCTGGTAAGAAGTATTCGGGGCATGGAGGCGGCAACGATCTTGCGCCCCGGCTATGCAATCGAGTACGACTTTTTTGATCCACAACACTTGCGTCACACCCTAGAGACAAAAGCCATCACAGGGCTCTATTTTGCTGGCCAAATCAACGGCACAACTGGCTATGAAGAGGCCGCTGCACAGGGTTTGTTGGCAGGCATTAATGCGGCTTTAGCTATTTTGGGCAAAGAGCCGTGGATACCCAAGCGGAGTGAGTCCTATATTGGCGTCTTGGTGGACGACTTAATAACCCGCGGAGTGCAAGAGCCCTACCGGATGTTTACAAGCCGGGCCGAATACCGTCTCAGCTTACGTGAAGATAATGCTGATTTGCGCCTGACAGCTATCGGGCGCCAATTGGGCTTAGTCGACAATGTCCGTTGGGGGTTCTTTTGTGAAAAAGAAGCTGCTGTTTCACGTGAAACATTGCGCCTCAATAGCATTTGGGTTGGTCCCCGGCACGAAAAAGCAGGTGCATTGGCACTTATTTTGGGGCAAGCACTGGCACACGAGTGCTCTTTGGCTGAAATACTCCGGCGCCCTAGCATAGGTTATAGCGAGTTAATGGCAGCCGAAAAAGGTTTTTGGCATCCAGGCGATTTGGCAGACGACCCCATTTTGGACCAGCAAATTAAAGATCAAGTAGAAATTGCCATCAAATATCAAGGTTATATCGATCGACAAAGCGCAGAAATTGCGCGTCATGCCCATTTTGAGGGCCTAAGCTTACCCATAAACTTGGATTACCTCGAAGTTCATGGTTTATCGGCTGAGGCTCAGCAGAAGCTAAACTTTCATAAACCCGCTACGCTTGGCCATGCTGCCCGCATTTCAGGAGTAACCCCTGCCACCATTTCTTTATTGCTCGTGCACCTGAAGAAGGGGCTTGGTAAGGGCACTGTTCTCTTATGAGATTAGGCGCCCAATGAGCCAGCTAGCAGATGGGCTCCAAGATTTAAGCGTGGCTTTATTGCCAGCGGCAGTCGCTGACCTCGAGCTATTTTTGCTAGAGCTTGAGCGCTGGAATCGGGTTCATAACTTAACTGCTATTACTGAAGAAAACGCCTCTATAAGTCTGCATCTCCTTGATTCTATTGCAATTTTACCTGGAATGCTGGTGGCTTTAGAGGCGCAAGCGGGGAGCACATCACAAACCAGTACGCAGCCCTATAGAATTGCCGACCTCGGGTCTGGAGGGGGCCTACCCGCAATTCCTTTGGCCATTGCACGGCCAGACTGGCGTTTTAGCCTAATTGAAAAAGTCCGTAAAAAAACCGCTTTTTTACAGCACCTTAAAGGTCGGCTGCATTTAAATAATGTGGAAATACTAACTATGCGGGTTGAGGATGCGGGCGCGAAATTTGCAGGCGAGTTTGACGCAGTTATTTCGCGGGCTTTTACCAATTTAGCTGATTTTTTGCGCTTAGCCGAACCCTTTTTAAAGCCAACCGGCGTGGTTTTTGCCATGAAAGCAAAACACGTTGAAGCTGAAATTAGCTCGCTCCCTCAAGAACGGTGGCGCTTAGTTGCCGATTTGCCGGTGCATCTACCCAATTGCACAGTCGAACGCCATTTACTCACCTTTACCCAACTGCACTAATCTTTTATAGAGCATTTTTTTACTATGGCTAAAATTTTTTGTGTTGCCAATCAAAAAGGCGGGGTCGGTAAAACTACCACCGCTGTTAATTTAGCAGCGGGCTTGGTGGGTCATCAGCAACGCGTACTATTGGTAGATCTAGACCCGCAAGGTAACGCCACTATGGGTTCCGGTATAGAAAAAAGCGACTTAAGCAAAACAGTCTATCAAGTATTAATTGGTCATGCAGCAGTGCAAGAGGCCGTGCAGCGTTGCCCTAGTGCTGGCTACGACGTATTACCAGCAAACCGTAATTTGGCTGGCGCAGAAATTGAATTGGTCGATCTTGATGAGCGTGAGCTGCGTCTCAAAAATGCTTTGCATAGCGTTGCGCACGACTACGATTTCGTTTTGATTGATTGCCCACCAGCCCTTTCATTGCTTACCTTAAACGGCTTATGCGCAGCGAATGGTGTAATTGTGCCAATGCAATGTGAGTACTTTGCACTAGAGGGTTTATCCGACCTAGTGAATACGATTAAACAAGTGCATGCCAAGTTAAATCCAGACCTCGTCATCATAGGATTGTTGCGAGTGATGTTCGATGCACGGATGACATTACAGCAGCAAGTGTCTGAGCAGTTACTGGCCCATTTTGGCGATAAAGTTTTTAGCTCTATTATTCCGCGCAATGTGCGCTTGGCCGAAGCCCCCTCATACGGTATGCCCGGAGTCACCTTTGATAAGGCTTCCCGTGGTGCCCAGGCATATTTGGAGTTTGGTGCCGAAATGATTCAGCGGGTGCAGACAATGAACATAATGCAGGGCAATTCAGCAGAGGTGAAACCATGAGCGTTGCTAAGAAAAAAGGCTTAGGCCGAGGGCTTGATGCCCTTTTGGGCGAAACAAATCAGTCTGAGGTAGCAGGATCAAGCATTGCCTCCTTACCACTTACCGCTTTGCAGGCCGGCAAGTATCAACCTCGTCAACAGATTAAGTCAGAGGGTTTGCAAGAGTTGGCTGAGAGCATTCGTGAGCAGGGCATTATGCAACCGCTATTGGTGCGTGAGGTGGCTCCAGGCAAATATGAAATTATTGCCGGCGAACGACGCTTTCGCGCGGCCCAATTGGCTGGCTTATCCGCTGTGCCGGTATTAATTAGCATGGCGAACGATCGCTCTGCAGCGGCAATGGCATTAATCGAGAACATGCAGCGTGAAGATTTAAACCCCCTTGAAGAGTCTCAGGGCTTGGCGCGCCTCATTGCAGAGTTTGGTTTTACCCATGAGGCTGCTGCCAAGGCAGTTGGCAAATCGCGTAGCGCCATTAGCAACTTATTGCGTCTCTCTCAACTAGCCAAGCCGGTGCAAGCCATGCTCATGGCTGGTGAGCTCGATATGGGTCACGCACGCGCCCTCTTGCCGTTACCCGGCGCAAGCCAAATTATTTTGGCGCAACGCATTGTGGCTCAAGGCTTGTCAGTTCGCGAGGCAGAAAAAATGGCAAGCGCAGCCACTATTGCTATGGGTCAAATTGGGCAGAGTAAAAAATCGTTGGTAAATTCCGCCTCAGCTGCGGCCAATAAAGATCCTGATTTACGCCGTTTAGCCCAAGAGATAGCTGATCTAATCGGCTTAGCAGCACAATTTAAAATAAAAAGTAAGGGCGGCGAGCTCTGTATTCGTTTTAGCCAATTTGATGAGTTAGATGCCTTACTAAAAAAGTTGGGTATTGCGCATGTGTAGAAAAAATACCCGGCAAAAAGTTCAAAATCAATTGACCAATCATGTTGGTAACACTAAAATATGCGGGCTAAATTGATTACCCAAAAAAATCAATTTCCGCCGAAGTGTCAATGGGAAGAGCCCGAAGAGGCCTTTCGGACCTACAGCAAAGCAGAAATGAGCGCCTTACGGGCTGCACAGCCCGCGCAATTTTTTGCCTTGTCGTCTTGGCGAATAATTTTGGGTCAGGTGGTAGTAACACTGCTTAGCGCGGTTATTTGTAGTTTTTTTGGGAGCCCGTTGGGTATAAACCTTTATACTCAGTCGGCTTTGGTGGGTGGCTTAATTGGGTTTTTACCAGCGAGTGTCTTTTTATTGCGGCTGCAAATCGCGAGTAATTCCACCAAGCCTAGCGCAGGGCAGTTTTTGGCGGCGGTGATTTCTGGCGAGTTAATTAAGATCACTTTAACTTTAGCCTTGTTTGTGGGGTTTGCGGTCAAGCAGCCAGATTTAAAATGGTTGCCGTTGTTGCTGACTTATTTTTTAACCTTGAAGTGCTATTGGTTTATGTGGCGCTTCAAGCAGGTAGCAAAATGATTGAAACAGGGAATTGTTGATAGATGTCTAGCGAAGCAAATCTGGCAAATGGAGTCGCATCGCACGGTGCAACTGAAGCCATTACGCCCACCTCATATATTGCTGAGCATTTGCAAAACCTCAATAATATCGGCGGCAAACAAGCTTCAATTATTGACTTTAGCGTTATTAATTTAGATACCGTTTTTTGGACCTCGTTAATGGGCGTCTTAGCGGTTGTCTTGTTGTTAATCGCTGCGCGGCGTGCAAGCCCCGGAGTTCCAGGGCGCTTCCAAGCATTGGTGGAAATGCTGGTTGAAATGGTCGAAACCCAATCCAAAAGCATTATTCATGGGAACCGCACTTACATTGCCCCGCTCGCCCTATTCGTGTTCTGTTGGATCATTTTGCTAAACACCCTTGACCTTATCCCGGTTGACTGGATTGTCGGCGTGAATCAGTTCGTTGGAAGTTTTGGCCTGCATGTGCCCCATCACAAAATTGTGCCGACTACCGATCTCAACGCCACTCTCGGACTATCCTTTTCAGTGCTCTTGTTAGTGCTTTTTTATAGTTTCAAAATTAAGGGCGTTGGCGGTTTTATGCATGAATTAATTTCTGCGCCATTTGGGGCTAAATGGTATTTGGCGCCAATTAATCTAGCATTAAATTTAATTGAGTATGTAGCTAAGGGCGTCTCCTTAGGTATGCGACTTTTTGGCAACATGTATGCAGGCGAATTAATTTTCTTGCTCATTGCGCTTCTGGGTAGCATTTGGACCTTTAGTCTGGACATGACGATGTTTGGATTTGTCGGTAACGTCATAGCCGGATCAGCGTGGGCGATATTTCACATACTTGTTATTTTATTGCAAGCGTTTATTTTCATGATGCTGACTTTGGTCTACATTGGCCAAGCGCATAGTCACCATTAATTTTTTCAACCTCACCCCTTTTAATACTTAGGAGTTAACATGCAAGCATTTTTAGCCAACATCCAGGGACTGACAGCCGTCGGTATCGGTCTTATCATTGGTTTGGGCGCCTTAGGAGCCTGTTTGGGCATTGGCCTTATGGGCGGAAAATTTATTGAAGGTGCAGCCCGTCAACCTGAGTTGATGAACGAACTGCAAACCAAAATGTTCCTTTTGGCTGGTTTAATCGACGCAGCGTTTTTGATCGGCGTTGGTGTGGCAATGTTGTTTGCCTTTGCAAACCCACTGCTTGCCGTCATCAAGTAATTGTTGCGGTTTAGATGACTAAATTGGTCATCTCTCCGCTTTTAACAATACCGAAAGGAACATCGTGAATCTGAACGCGACCTTATTCGCGCAAATGATCGTTTTCTTCATACTATGGTGGGTTGTTGCACGCTTTGTGTGGCCGCCGTTGGTGAAGGCATTAGATGATCGCGCCACGAAAGTAGCCGAAGGCTTGGCTGCTGCAGAGCGAGGCAAAGCCGATTTGGCATCTGCTAGCAAAATTGCTGAACAAGAATTAGCCGGTGCTCGCCAAGAAGGTGCACAACGGGTTGCCGAAGCTGAAAAGCGGGCACAAATGGCCGCCGAAGAAATTCGTTCCAATGCCCAAGCCGAAGCTGCCCGAATTTTGGCGCAGGCTAAAGAAGATGCAGACCAACAAGTGAGTCGCGCCCGGGAAATTTTACGGCTTGAGGTGGCCGCCCTAGCAGTACAAGGCGCTCAACAAATTTTGCAACGTGAAGTCGATGCTAAATCCCACGCAGCATTATTAGATCAATTGAAGGCGCAACTTTGATATGGCTGATTTAGCAACGATTGCCCGCCCTTACGCTGAGGCCTTATTTGCTAGCGCTCAGCCAACTGATTTAGCGCCGTGGGCAGCTCAACTAAACGAGCTAGCGCAAATTGCTTCAGCACCAGAATTGGTCTTGTTGGCCAATAACCCCAAGGTGTCTGCCGCAGACTTAAGTCAGCTCATTGTAGGCATGGCCAAAACACCAATAAGTGAACGGGTTTTGAGTTTTTTGCGCTTACTTAATCAAAATCAGCGCTTAGGTGTTTTGAGTGAAATAGCGGCGCAATTTAGTTTATTAAAAAATCATAGCGAAGGCGCTGCAGAGGTCATGATTACTAGCGCATTTCCACTTGAGGGCGAGGCCTTAAGTAGTTTATTGGTCAGCCTAAAAAAGCGCTTCGGCGGCAAAGAATTGCGCCCAACGATTGCTCTTGATCCCAGCTTAATTGGCGGCATTCGGGTGCAAGTTGGCGATGAAGTGTTAGACGGCTCAGTAAAAGCGCGCTTGGCTCAGATGCAAATTAGCCTAAGCGCATAAGTTAATGAAGAACATACGAATTAAGACCCAGGAGTAAGCAATGCAACTCAACCCTTCCGAGATCAGCGAGCTGATCAAAAGCCGAATTAGTGAATTAGGCATTGATACGCAGATGCGTAATCAAGGTACCGTTATTTCGGTAACTGATGGTATTTGCCGAGTATATGGACTGTCTGGGGTGATGCAAGGAGAGATGTTAGAGTTTCCTGGCGGCACCATTGGTCTTGCTTTAAACCTAGAGCGTGATTCGGTTGGTGCGGTGGTGTTAGGTGAATACACCCATATTAAAGAGGGCGATCCAGTTAAGTGCACGGGCCGAATTTTGGAAGTTCCCGTAGGGCCTGAATTATTAGGTCGAGTGGTTGATGCATTAGGCCAGCCCATCGATGGCAAAGGCCCCGTTAATGCAAAATTAAGCGACTTCATTGAAAAAGTTGCGCCAGGCGTGATTGCTCGCCAATCCGTTAGTCAACCCGTACAAACTGGCCTAAAGGCAATCGATGCAATGGTGCCCATTGGGCGCGGTCAGCGCGAATTAATCATTGGCGATCGTCAAACCGGTAAAACTGCCGTCGCAGTTGATGCCATCATTAATCAAAAAGGCAAAGGCGTTTATTGCGTTTACGTGGCTATTGGACAAAAAGCCTCCACTATCGCCAACGTCGTGCGCAAGCTCACCGAACTGGGTGCCATGGAGTACACCGTGGTGGTTGCAGCTAGTGCGTCCGATTCGGCGGCAATGCAATATTTATCGGCTTACGCGGGTTGCACCATGGGCGAATACTTCCGCGATCGCGGCGAAGATGCCTTAATTGTTTATGATGATTTAACCAAGCAAGCGGTTGCTTACCGTCAAATTTCGCTGTTATTGCGCCGTCCGCCTGGTCGTGAAGCCTACCCTGGCGACGTGTTTTATCTGCACTCACGCTTACTTGAGCGCGCTGCTCGGGTGAATGCGGAATATGTTGAAAAGTTTACGAAAGGCGCCGTAAAAGGTAAAACAGGATCGCTTACCGCATTGCCCATTATTGAAACCCAAGCGGGCGACGTCTCTGCATTTGTGCCAACAAATGTGATCTCGATTACCGACGGACAAATCTTTTTAGAAACCGACTTATTTAATGCTGGTGTGCGCCCGGCTATTAATGCTGGTATTTCTGTATCACGGGTGGGCGGTGCTGCACAAACTAAAGTGATTAAAAAATTATCGGGCGGTATTCGTACCGACTTAGCGCAATATCGCGAGTTAGCAGCGTTTGCACAATTTGCTTCCGACCTCGATGATGCTACGCGTAAACAGCTTGAGCGTGGGCGTCGAGTGACTGAACTACTAAAGCAGCCACAATACATGCCCATGCAAGTTTGGCAAATGGCCGCATCACTCTACGCTGTCAACAACGGCTTCTTCGATGACATTGATGTGAAGCAAGTGCTGCCCTTTGAAAAAGGTTTGCATGAGTTTTTAAAATCCAAATATGCTGCGTTAGTAGCCAATATTGAAGATACCAAAGACTTAAGCAAGGATGATGAAGCTGCATTACGTGCAGCGGTTGAAGACTACAAACGCGCGGCCGCATAAATAGACTATGGCAAGCACAAAAGAAATCCGCTCCAAGATTAAAAGCGTACAAAATACGCGCAAGATCACCAAGGCCATGGAAATGGTTGCCGCCTCGAAGATGCGGCGTGCGCAAGAGCGGATGCGTGCAGCTCGCCCCTATGCTGAAAAAATTCGTGAAATTGTTGCTAATTTAGCCAAAGCAAATCCCGAGTACCGCCCAAGTTATATGACGGTGCGTGAAGTCAAAACCATTGGCACTATTTTGGTCAGCACTGATAAGGGCTTGTGTGGCGGCTTAAATACCAATGTACTGCGCTTAGTGATGAATCAGGCACGCGAAATGCAAGAGGCCCAGATTGAAATTGAATTTACCGCCATTGGCGCTAAGGGTCTGCAATTTTTAAATCGGTCTAAGGCAAAAATTCTATCCGAAGTGATTCAGTTGGGTGATACGCCCCACATGGATATTTTGATTGGCTCTATCGCTGCACAATTGACAGCTTTTGAAAAAGGCGAAGTTGACGCGGTCTATTTGGCCTATACCCGCTTTATCAATACCATGAAACAAGAGCCCGTGTTAGAAAAACTTTTACCTCTCGAGCCAAGTGCTTTAGAGCCGCAACAGTCAGCCCATGCATGGGATTATATTTACGAGCCAGATGCCGAGTTGGTGCTCAATGGTCTATTAAAACGCTATGTCGAGGCTTTAATTTTTCAAGCTGTAGCTGAAAATAAAGCCTCGGAACAATCGGCGCGCATGGTCGCTATGAAGTCGGCTTCGGATAATGCAAAAAATGTGATTGGTGAATTGCAACTGGAATACAACAAAACGCGTCAAGCGGCGATTACCAAAGAGTTGTCAGAAATTGTTGGCGGCGCGGCGGCGGTATAAGCCGAGCCTATTTAGTAGCAAGAAAGAATTTTAGGAATTAAAAGCGGAGAAATACGATGAGTAACGTAAGCAACGGCAATATCGTGCAGTGCATTGGTCCTGTAGTAGACATTCAATTTCCACGTGATCAAATGCCCAATATTTATGATGCCTTGACTCTGGTCGATAGCGGGGAAGCATCGTTTGCTGAAAAGGGGCTCACCTTTGAAGTGCAACAACAAATTGGCGATGGTGTCGTACGTACGATCGCGATGGGCGCCAGTGATGGTTTGCGCCGCGGCATGGAAGTAAAGTCGACCGGCAAACCAATCTCAGTACCGGTTGGCCCCGCAACGTTGGGCCGCATTATGGATGTGTTGGGTCGCCCAATTGATGATGCTGGTCCAATTGCAACCGATGTGCGGCGCGCAATTCATCAGCCCGCCCCTAAGTTTGAAGATCTCGCCCCTTCAGTAGACTTACTTGAAACGGGCATTAAGGTAATCGATTTAGTTTGTCCATTCGCTAAAGGCGGTAAGGTTGGCTTGTTTGGTGGAGCAGGAGTAGGTAAAACTGTCAACATGATGGAGCTCATTAACAATATTGCTAAACAACACTCGGGATTATCTGTATTTGCCGGTGTTGGCGAGCGTACCCGTGAAGGTAATGACTTTTATCATGAGATGAAAGAGTCAAATGTAATCGATAAAGTGGCCATGGTGTTTGGTCAAATGAACGAGCCCCCAGGAAATCGTTTGCGCGTGGCCTTAACGGGTTTAACCATGGCCGAAGCATTCCGTGATGAAGGCCGCGATATTTTGTTCTTCGTCGACAATATTTATCGTTACACATTAGCTGGCACAGAAGTCTCCGCTTTATTGGGGCGGATGCCCTCTGCTGTAGGTTATCAACCAACTTTGGCTGAAGAGATGGGGAAATTGCAAGAGCGTATTACCTCAACTAAAACTGGCTCAGTGACATCAATTCAAGCGGTTTATGTCCCTGCAGATGACTTAACCGATCCCTCTCCGGCGACAACCTTTTTGCATTTAGATTCCACCGTGGTGCTCTCAAGGGATATTGCAGCTTTAGGTATTTATCCCGCAGTTGACCCACTCGATTCAACTAGTCGTCAGCTTGATCCGCAGGTCGTTGGTCAAGAGCATTATGAAGTGGCTCGCGAAGTGCAGATGACCTTGCAACGCTATAAAGAGTTGCGCGATATTATTGCTATTTTGGGGATGGATGAATTATCGCCAGAAGATAAGTTAGCCGTATCGCGCGCGCGTAAAATTCAACGTTTCTTGTCGCAACCATTCCACGTCGCTGAAATTTTTACTGGCTCGCCGGGAAAATATGTGCCTTTAAAGGAAACCATTCGTGGCTTTAAAATGATTGTGAGTGGCGAATTAGATCACCTGCCAGAACAAGCTTTTTATATGGTTGGATCTATCGACGAAGCGATTGAAAAAGCCAAGAAGCTTTAAGGACAAAACATGGCAACAATTCGGGTTGATGTTGTGAGTGCTGAGCAGTCCATTTTTAGTGGCGAAGCCAACTTTGTTGCGCTTCCTGGTGAAAGCGGCGAGCTGGGAATTTTGCCTGGTCACACGCCACTCATTACCCGTATTCGTCCCGGATCAGTGCGCATTGAGAAGGTAGATGGCGAGGAAGAATTTGTGTTTGTTGCGGGCGGCTATTTAGAGGTACAGCCCGATCACATTACAGTTTTGGCCGATACGGCGATTCGCGGTCACGATCTGGATGAAGCAAAAGCCCTCGAGGCTAAAAAACGCGCGGCAGAGGCTATGCAAAATCGGGGTAGCGAATTTGATTTGGCTTTAGCACAATCCGAATTTGTTATGGCCGCCGCTCAATTAGCTGCACTTGCGCGCTTTCGGCGCAAAAAATAATTCTTTGTCAAGCTAGCCTTGCTGAACGATCGATTCCTTAAGGCCTGCCTTGGCGAGCCAACGGATCGAACGCCGTTGTGGCTGATGCGCCAAGCTGGTCGTTATTTGCCAGAGTACAACGCTACGCGCGCCCGCGCGGGCAGTTTTTTAGCGCTAGCCAAGAACCCCAGTTTAGCTACTGAAGTTACCCTTCAGCCACTTGATCGCTACCCCTTAGATGCTGCAATTTTATTTTCCGACATCTTAACTATTCCTGACGCCATGGGCCTTGGTTTGCAATTTACCGCTGGCGAAGGCCCCAGCTTTGAAAGGCCTTTGCGCACAGCGGATGATGTAGCTAAGTTGCAAGTGGCGGATATGAATCAGCTGAAGTATGTTTTTGATGCGGTTGCAGAAATTCGCCGCGCGCTAATGCAAAATGGTCAGCAGCGTATGCCACTGATTGGTTTTTCAGGATCGCCGTGGACACTGGCTTGTTACATGATTGACGGCTCAAGCGCTGATGACTTTCGTCATGCTAAAACCATGATGTTTAGTCGGCCAGACTTACTGGCACAGATTCTCAAAATCAATGCCCAGTCTGTAGCCCAATATTTAAGCTTGCAATTAGAGGCCGGCGCTCAAGCATTAATGATTTTTGATACATGGGGCGGCATGCTGCCCGACAAGTGGTATCAAAGTGTATCTTTAGCAAGCATGCGCGAAGTAATAGCGCAGCTGCCCCGAGAGCACCAAGGGCGAAAAGTGCCGATTATTATTTTCACCAAAGGGGGTGGCCTCTGGTTAAACGATATGGCACAAGCTGGTGCTGATGTCATTGGTCTAGACTGGACTATCTCTCTGCAGCACGCGCGCGCAGCACTGGTAGCGGCTAATACCCCCATAGCACTTCAAGGCAATATTGATCCCCTTGCCCTATTTGCCGAGCCCGCCCAAATTCAGCAATTAGCGTGTGAAATACTCGATGGATTGGCGTCAGCGCCGCCTATGCGCCCCAAACTACATCCCTTAGATGGGCATATCTTTAATTTGGGCCATGGCATTTCACAATTTACCCCCCCAGAGCACGTTTCTGCGCTAGTTGAGGCGGTCATAAGCCACTCCCAAGCCCTTAGAAAGTAGGCTAAACCAGAGCCGCTTGGCCTGTTAATTTGGTGCATTGCGAAAAGTTATGCACATAGTTATGCACAGCCAAACACGAGAATAAGAAATTCAGTAAGATTCGCTCGAAGCTTCAGATTACCCCTGCATAATTTAGTCTAAGTAATTGTTTTAATTGAATAAATAGTCGTAAAGCACCCCTCACGTAAGACTTTAAAAATGAACGCTAATGAAAAGATAATGGCAAACTTAGCGATATCCACAGACTTATCCACAAGTAAAGTTAACCCGCTAAAGCGCTGTAATGACTAAGCCCCTCATTGTTCAGGTTGCGATTGATAAGCCCCTGCGCCAATGCTTTGACTATATTTGGAATAGTGAAAAATTAGGGCAAGATCCCCTTATTGGCCAATTGGTTGAGGTACCATTTGGCCGCGGAAATTTAGTTGGGGTTGTGGTTCAAGTAAGCCATGACACTGCCCTAGAGCCGGCCCAATTAAAGACAGTTACGCAACTTGCACCGATTCCGGCCTTAGACCCCCAATTAATGCAGCTCATGGTATTTGCCAGCACGTACTATATTCAAGGGCTTGGCGAAACCCTCATTCCAAGTATTCCGCAATATTGGAAAAAACCCAAAAATTGGCCAAAACTACAACTTGCGCTAATGGATCAGGCGGCCATTAGTCAGGATGGTGGCCCCCACTCCAGCAGCAAAAGCGCTAAGGCTACCGGCGCCATTCTGACGGCAGCGCTAAATGCAGAGCAGGCCGCTGCGTTAACAAAATTAAATAATCAAAAACAAGACAGCCAGAAGAGCGGCTTGCGCGCCACATTATTGCAGGGCAGAACAGGTAGTGGCAAAACGGCCGTTTTTTTAAATTGGCTGGCTAATATATTGGCAGAAAAAAATGCTCAAGTGCTGATTTTGGTGCCCGAAATTAATTTAACCCCGCAATTAGAGAGAAGTGTGCGTGCGCATTTTCCAGGGCACACACTAGCTGTCTTACATAGTGCGTTGGCAGAAAAAAAACGCGGCATGGCCTGGTATGAAGCACAAATTGGTCGGGCGCAAATCATTCTTGGTACCCGTTTAGCTGTCCTTACTCCCATTCCGCACTTAAGGGCAATCGTCGTTGATGAAGAGCACGATACATCGTATAAACAGCAAGAAGGTACGCGTTATTCAGCACGTGATTTAGCAGTTTGGCGCGCTCATAATTTACACATTCCTATTGTTCTTTCTTCTGCTACACCCTCTTTAGAAAGTTGGTTGGCCGCACGCAATAGGCGCTATGACTTAATCCAGCTAAACCAGCGAGCACAAGGCGGTGCAATGCCAGAAATACGCTTGATTGATTTAAAAGATAAAAATAATCAATCTGCTGGTGCTAAAAAAATTCATCTTTCAAGGCCTCTGGCCAATGCAATTGATGCTAACTTACAGCAGCAGGAGCAAAGTTTAGTGCTAATTAATCGCCGTGGGTATGCCCCTGTTTTAACTTGCTTATCTTGCGGCTGGCTTTCACAGTGCGCGCAATGCAGTGCATATTTAGTCTTGCATAAGCCAGGTGCAATTACTGCTAAGCCGATTTTGAGTTGTCACCATTGTGGCTTGGTAAAGTCTGTACCTAAGAGTTGTCCTGAATGCGGAGATGCCGATATACGACCCATTGGGCAAGGAACACAAAAAATTGAAGATGCAATCGGCCTAGCTTGGCCAAACGCCCGCATCTTGCGGATTGATGCTGATAGTAGTCGCAGGGGGCGTGGCGCTGAAGATATGATGCAGGCGGTGCATGCTGGTGAAATCGATATTATTATCGGCACACAAATGATTGCGAAGGGTCATGACTATCAAAATATCCGTGTAGTTGGCGTATTAGATGCTGATGCGCGTTTATATTCGCACGATTATCGTGCTCCGGAACGCTTATTTGCACAACTCGTTCAGGTTGCTGGGCGCGCTGGTCGAAGCGATGGTGTAGAAAAAATAAGTCAAATTTATATTGAAACCCGCCATCCAAATGCCGCTGTTTTTCAATACTTAATTCAGCATGATGTCGATGGTTTTTTAGCGCAGTTAGCAACTGAACGTGAAGAAGCGCAGTTGCCGCCTTTTACTTTTCAGGCCTTGATTCACGCCGAGGGAAAAGTGTTAAGCAAGGTATTGGTATTTTTAGCGCAGCTTAAACAAGAGGCAGCCAGCCACTTTGACGCCGAACAGCAGGTAAAAATATACGATCCCGTAGCGAAGAGTATGGTGCGAATTGCAGGCTTAGAACGCGCCCAATTAGTTATTGAAGCCAATCATCGGAATCATTTACAAGGTGTTTTAGAGCAAATTGATACCTTCTTACGAGGTCAGTCGCAAGGGCGTATTAGTAAGAAGGACAAAATACGCTGGTCGATTGAGCGCGATCCAGCGCTTATTTAAACTAAAGGCCCTACCTACTCTGTAGACCTTAGTTATACCCAAGCCGACGTTAGGTTTTAGCTGAGCCCGTACGATGAGTACGGTTATAGAGGCAGCTGGCACAAATCCAGCGCTGTTTGCGATTGCTCGTAGGAATCCACGTACCACCTTCTAAGCGCTTCTCGCGACTACAAGATGAGCAAAATTTAAGGCTTTGTGAGGTGTCTTGGGTTGGGGCGGTGGTTGAGGTGGTCATAAGCATTCCGAGGGGTACTAATCTACAGAAATGCTATTTTACCCGTTTTAGCAAGCTGGGGCAGGCGTCAGCATAATTTTCACTGAATCAGCGGTTTTATTGCCATCAAAATCTAGCCAGGCCTTATTTTCAAAGTCATACAGCTTACAAGCTCTGGCAGTATCAAAATACCATTTCCAGGAGAATTTTTGGATAAAAATTCGCTCTGGTAAAACAGTTTCTAGCTTCGCCTGAGCCTCTTTAAGACGATATAGGGGAATCGACATATCTACATGGTGAGCCGTGTGCTCCATGATATGGTGCATTAATGCGCCCCAGACAAAATTAAAAGTCAGATGAACGGTGGTAGAAACAAAGGGCTGAGCCCTTAACCATTCCGATTTTTTATCGTACCAAGACACTGAGGGGTGGGTGTGGTGTACGTAAACTACAAAACCAATCATGCCATTCCAAAATAAAAATGGCAAAGCAAAACCGGTGAGCAGGGTAATCCAAATCGATTGGTCGGTAAGCCAAGCCCCAGCAATGAGTGAGCCAAGCCACAGAACCGCAAAGGCCGAGACCAAATAGTTATCTTTCATAAAAATGGCACGGTTCGCTGGCTTATAAGTGGCATTGGGAAAGTATTCTCTTTTCCACCAGATTTCAATCATGTAATACAGTACTGGGCCCCAGCCGCTGCGATAAATGCGCTCAAGGGTTTGGCGCCATGCAGGTAAAGCATCAAACTCGGCTTTTGAAAGTGGCGCCCACACAAAATCAAAACCTTTTAAATTCGTTTGCCCGTGATGAACAACGTTGTGACCAATGTCCCAGAGGCTGTAGGGGGTTAACGAAGGCAAAAAGGCAATGCGTCCAAGTACTTTATTCAGTTCGCGATTAGCGGTAAAGCTTTGATGACAAGCATCGTGCCCAAGGATAAAGATACGTCCTGTGATAAATCCTGCGATTACGCCAAAAAGTATTTTAAGCAAAATATGTTCAAAATAGACGGTGGCAAAAATGGCGCCTAGCCAAAGTGTTGCGTCAAACAAAAGTAAAGCAATTGCCCGACTCGTTTCGCCCTTCGCCATCGGCTCTAACCAGCTGCGAATAATTTTACGGTGAGGCAATGGTTGATCGGGCGTTAGCGGCGCAACGCGCGAAGAATCAACATAGGAGGGGTTTAAAGAGTTGGACACAATGTAAATAGAGGTTTAGACGCTTGAATGATAGAGCTTTTTGGTTTTTTCCGCTTGATTTGGATCAAAGTTACCCATCAAAGTTACCCATGCTGGTGCGCCCGGCGCGAATCGAACGCGCGACCCTTGGCTTCGGAGGCCAATACTCTATCCACTGAGCTACGGGCGCATTAAGAACTAAGGCTCTATTGTAAGTGCCGGAATCGTTCGGGCTGGCTATAATTAACAAATCAACGAAAAAAACTAGCAAAAGAGCAAAATAATGAGCAATGGTCACGGTAGTTTAATTAAAACCCCAAAACAATTAATTGTGGTGGTTAGCCTCAGTTTTTTTGTTCCGCTTCTCATTATTTTATTGTTAATGGTTTATGTTAATAGCGGCCAACGCGAATCTGGCGGCAGCATTGAGGCAGAAAAAGGAATCGCACAACGGATTAAACCGGTTGGGCAGGTTACCCTGAGTGCGGCCGCAGTACCACCCTCAGTGGCGGAAAATACAGCGCCAGTGCCACCCGCGGTCGCTGCAATCACAGCTCCAGCCGCGAAGGCCGCAGCCAAATAGAGTTAATGTTTTTTAGCCATCAGCGCTAATTGATACGCCGCTTTTTGGGGCATGCCGGTAGCCGTAGACACCACCTTAGCAATCTCTTTGCTACCTAAATATTCAGCAAGTACATTAATCCAGCGATGTACTGCCACTGCGTCGGCTGACTGTGGTTCACTAGACTTCTCTCCGGCGACTAAAATAATAAATTCTCCCTTAAGACTAATTGCGTTGGCAAGCCAGTCTTTTAAGGCGCCTGCAGTTAAAAAAGCGATTGCTTCAAATTTTTTAGTCAGCTCACGACCAATAATGATTTCGCGCTCAGGTTTAAGAATCGCTGATAGATTCAATAAGCTAGATTGGATTTGATGTGGCGACTCAAGAAAAATACTCGCTTGCGCAGACAAATTAATTTCATTTAAAACGCGCTCACGCTCTTTTACCTTATGGGGCAAGAAGCCAATAAATTGAAAGCGGCCTTGTAAATGATCAAGTGCCCCGCCGCCAACTGAGGCAATCGCTGTAAGCGCACTGGGCCCCGGAATGGGGATCACCCGAAACCCCGCTTGCTGAACGGCACCGACGAGCTTAGCGCCGGGATCTGAAATGCCTGGCGTACCAGCATCCGAAATATAAGCCCAACGTTGCGACTGCTTTAAGTGGGAGATCATTTTTTTAGTAGCCGCAACCTCATTGTGCTCATGTAGCGCTACACATTTCTTATGAATGCCAAATGCCCGCAACAGGGCAGCGCTATGACGCGTATCTTCGCAAGCAATGCCATCAACTGCATTTAATACATGTAACGCGCGCAAGGTTATATCACCTAAATTACCGATCGGTGTAGCCACTACATACAATGCACTAGCCGGTAAATCTTGTTGTTGTAGAAAATCCGCTATACCCAATTCCATGGTGACACTCCATTCACATTCACAACATCGGTAAAAAAGCTGAAGCAGCAGCAAAAGAGTATCTTCATCGCGCAGGTCTCAGCTTCGTCACCTTAAATTATCGCTGCCGCATGGGCGAGATTGATTTGATTATGCGTGATCAAGCTACTTTAGTGTTTGTAGAAGTCAGGGCGCGTAGCTCAAGCAATTGGGGCGGCGCCCTAGCTAGCATTAACGCCAGCAAACAAAATAAGATTTATAAAACAGCTCAATACTATTTGCAATCCCACTATCGCGCTAAGGACTATCCGTCGTGCCGCTTTGACGTGATTGCTATAAAAGGCGATCAACTAGAGTGGCTTAAGGCCGCATTTTGATGGCAGCTTATCGCCCCTTGGTAAAACTAGGGGCATAATATTAGGATGAATAACCAGACCCTGCCGAGCTTAGAGACGCGAACCGCGCAGCATTTCTTAGATAGTATTGCGTGCCAAGAAGCGGCCGCGAAGACTCTGTCAGCGCTAGCAGCCCAAGCCATTTTGGCGATGGCTAACTGTCTTCAGGCCGGCGGCAAGATTATGGCCTGTGGTAATGGGGGTTCAGCCGCCGATGCACAACATTTTGCTGCCGAACTGATCGGTCGTTTTGAGCGCGAGCGGCGTGAGTTAGCAGCAATCGCCCTCACCACCGACACCTCTATTTTGACTGCAGTGGGTAATGACTACAGCTATGACGAAGTGTTTAGCAAGCAAGTGCGCGGCCTTGGCAAAACCGGTGATATTTTATTGGCCATCACTACTTCTGGCAACTCTAAAAATGTGTTGAAAGCAATTGTGGCGGCGCAGTCCATGGGCATTCAAGTCATTGCCTTCAGCGGCAATGGCGGTGGTCAGTTAAGCAACTTACTAGGCGCAAACGATTTACTTTTATGTGCGCCCGCGTCGCGCACGGCTCGAATTCAAGAAACACATTTAATTCTGTTGCATGCCTTATGCGATGGGATTGATCATGTTTTGCTCGATTAACTTTAGAGGTCAGGTCAGATGAAAACGCTATTTCGTTCAGTGAGTGCGCTGTTATGTCTGTTGTCATTGCTGGGCTTATTAAATGCCTGCGGTGTCATTGCGGTCGGCGCAGTTGCAGGCAGCGCAAGCGTGCTAGCCGACCGTCGCACCGCAGCTGCTCAAGCAACCGACATTGGAATTCAGTTAGAAGCTGGGGCGCAGCTCAGCAATAAGTTTGGCAAAGACGCGCACATCAATGTAACGTCATTTAATCAACAGGTTCTTTTAACTGGTGAAGTAAAAACAGCAGAAATGAAAAGCCAAGCAGAAGCAGATGTGAAGCAATTAAAAAATGTTCGTACTGTCTTTAACGAACTTACCATTGGGCCCATTAGTTCTTATACGGCACGAGCCAATGATGCCTATCTCACTTCAAAAATTAAAACGGAAATGATTTTTACTAATAATCTCCCATCCAATTCAATGGTTATCGTGACTGAAGGTACAAACGTTTATATGCTCGGTATTTTGACCGCAGCCGAGGCTGCAAGTGCAAAGAAAATTGCGAGCTCAACAAATGGTGTGAAAGCGGTTTATACGTTTTTTGATTTGATTTCTGAGGCTGACAAAGAGCGCATTGACCAGGCCAATAAAAATTCAGCTGCAGCGGCTACTAAGCCGGCACCACAAAACTAAGCCAGCAACCCAATAAAGATGCCAGCACTAGGCCTGCTTATTGGGCCTTGGTTTTTTTCAGCAACCAGCGTAAAGCTTTATTTGATTGATTTAGATTGGATTTAACGGCGAAATCAAAATCTGCAAGCTGGACATTAACGGCCTCAGCAAAAATCGTGCTGGAATTTGCGGGTGGTAGCTTTAAGCAGGCTTCCGCTTCACCATAGGCATAGTCAATTTGCATACCTGCTTTTAGTGCCAAATGCACCATGATTTTATTTTGCGCTAAGCAATGCACAAATAAAGTGGTGACCTGAGTATTGCGCGCATGGACGATTGCTCGTCCTAGTAATGCAGCGCCACACCCTTGATACCGATTTTCGGCTAGAACGGAAACCCCAAATTCGGCAGCTTTACTGCGTTTGTTCCCAACCGGTAAATAGGCTAGGTGAGCAATCGCGATCAGCTTTAAGTTGGTATCGAAAATTCCAAAAATTGCATCCCGCTTAAAGTCAAGCTCGGCAACATAGCTTTGAATAACGACATCAGTAGATGGAAGGCCAAAGCGTAAACGGCGATCTTCTGAATCTAAAAGCAAAAAATGCGCCAAGATAGCTGCGCGATGACCGGCATGCAGTTCTCTCACTGGCAGGCTATTAAGCCCACAAATAAATGGTTTGCGGGTAGGTTTTGCGGCACCCTTAAAGCATATTTTGTGCATTGCATCATTTTACCCCGTTTTGCGCTTTTGACTAGGGTTTTCCCTAATCTTCAGATTTGGCCGTTTTTTGTAAAGAATTTCTGAAAATATCAGCAGAAATACCTAGATGGGTGTTGACATCTTGCAATTCTTGTGTCATAGTAGCGGACTTCGCTGAAATTTCTTAAAAAAGCCATTTCAGCCCTCTTTAAAAATTAGTCAATCGATAATTGTGGGTACTGGGTAAAGGCATCCAGTCCTTCGGGACAGATGTAAATAAAACAGTACTCAAGACAGTAAAAAGATTTGGTTTTTAACCAAGTCAATTTCTTGAATGAGTGCGACGATCCGCAAGGATCACAGGAATTAAACTGAAGAGTTTGATCCTGGCTCAG
>Ga0214919_10000625_pt1 | contig 59966 bp, 63 predicted proteins | sample LL1503_MetaG_FD_177994 | JGI IMG/M metagenome (GOLD analysis project Ga0214919, IMG submission 177994) | Freshwater microbial communities from Lake Lanier, Atlanta, Georgia, United States - LL-1503 | ecosystem: Environmental > Aquatic > Freshwater > Lake | place: USA: Georgia | collected... | reverse complement strand
AGTTAACGTACTGCTCAGCAGTCGTTGTATAAATAGAGCTGCGATACTGAGTTCCGATATCACCGCCCTGACGATTCAGTGAGGTTGGATCATGCATCGTCCAAAACTCTTCTAGTAAAGACTGATAGGAAATCTTTAACTCATCAAATCCGACTTTGACCATCTCGGCATGGCCCGTAGCACCCGTGCAGACGTTTTCATACGTTGGATTCTGCGCACTGCCACCCATGTAGCCCACAGATGTTTCAACTACACCTTGCATCTGCCAAAAACGGCGCTCAGCGCCCCAGAAGCAGCCTGTTGCAAAGTAGGCGATTGAACTCATAGGCGTGATTCTTTCAGTTTCGCGGCTAATGTGCACCCGCTGATAACCTTGCGTAGGTTAAACCCTATGAGCCCCCGTAGCTCAGGGGATAGAGCACCGCCCTCCGGAGGCGGGTGCACAGGTTCGATTCCTGTCGGGGGCACGCGCGTGATAAATCACTATAAAAAATCGAAATCTTTTCCTCTACAACCTTGTTAATGCAAGCAAAAAGCGAGAGAATGACCACCTTGCGCAGGCATTCGAATGCGTATTCATAATGAAAGTTGATATCCAGGCCCCGCCGCAACGGGGCTAGAGGAGGCGTGCACATGGATTGGCGACATCAATCGGCCTGCCGCGATGAAGATCCCGAGCTATTTTTTCCAGTTGGAAACACTGGACCTGCAATAAGTCAGATCGAAGAGGCTAAAAAAGTCTGTAACCGCTGCATTGTTAAAGAGCCCTGCCTTGCATGGGCCCTTGAGAGCGGACAGGATGCTGGCGTCTGGGGTGGGCTATCAGAGGATGAGCGTCGTGCCCTCAAGCGCCGTGCCGCCCGTAACCGAGCACGGTTGCAGGAGCAGCAAAACTCTTTTTAATTAAACATTAAATCTCTACAACGGGAATCGAAGTATTGCCGTTGTTCCTAAATCTGTAGAGGTTAAAGTCAATGTGCCCTTTAACTCATTTTCTGTGAGCGTGCGCACAATCTGTAAACCTAAGTTAGATGAGGTTGATACATCAAAGGCATCGGGTAGGCCAACTCCATCATCGATTATTGTAACAACGCACTCGTTGCTATAGCGGGCGAGCTTGATGGAGAGCGTTGAACCTTGCTCTGCTAGCCCGTGTTCAAGGGCGTTATGCATTAACTCGGTGACGACCAAAGACAAAGGTGTTGCTAGGCGCGATTCTAACAAACCTAGTTCGCCTTCACGCATGATTGTGATTTCGCCCATGCGCGGACTGAGCTCTAATGCATGTGTAATCAAAGTTGTTAAGACGGTGTCAAAGGCGACGTCATTATCACTACTGCTAGATAGAGTCTCATGCACCAAGGCTATTGATGCAATTCTTCGCACCGCTTCATTAAGAGCCGAAGCCGCACCTGGATCTTCGATTCGCCTAGCCTGTAAACGCAATAGTGCCGATACTGTCTGTAGATTGTTTTTGACACGGTGATGAATCTCGCGAATCGTTGTGTCTTTGGTAACGAGTTCGCGGTCACGACGACGCAGCTCTGTTACGTTTTGCAAAAGAACAATTGCGCCGATGCGATCATCACCGGCTAGTAGTGGCAAAACAAGTAGATCAATCGTTGCGCCTTGATTATCAATCTCTACCCTGCGCAAAATCCTTCCATTTAAACGTGTACTTATTCCCTCTTCATGGGCATCAGGTGAGTTCTTTACAACGGCTGCGGCGACTTCTCCTAACTTTTGATTTGTGATCTCTCTCTTCCAGCCCATACGACTAAAGGCTGATCGGGCATTCGGGCTTGCAAAAGAGATAACACCATTGACATCGAGTCGAATTAATCCATCGCCAACGCGTGGCACCGGCTCAAAGAGTGAGCCTGTATCGTGATATGGAAATGAGCCCTCTGAGACCATGCGATAAAGAGCGTGAGCAATTTCGCGATAGTTAAGCTCTAGTGAGCTAGGTGAGCGCATCAAATCTGAGTTTCTGTGGCGAGAAATTACGGCAATAACCTGTCCCTGAAAAAAGACTGGAATCGTCTCCTCTTTTATCATGAGCTCGCCGAACTTTTCAGGTTCAGAGTTTCTAATAATCTCTCCACTTGAAAGTGCTTCATCGATATGGCTGCGACTACCCCACATCACCTCTTCACCGATGACATCTTCTGTAAAGACGGTCGCCGCCGTTGTTGGTCGAATATGTGCAACTGCAACATGGCCTGTAGGCCAGAGCTTTATATCTTTTCTGATTGGAACCCAGAGAATTAAATCGGCAAATGAGAGATCTGAGAGCAGCTGCCAATCGGCGACTAATTCGCGCAGGCGGTGAGCTTGATCGATAGTGACAGAGCTGCGCCCATGGATCAAAGATTCAAACTCTGGCATCGCTATCTCCAATTATCTAACTCTTGTTCAATCTCCTGCGTTGCAAACCAGATGAGCTCGTCATCTCCGTGGTGGGCCAGTAGCGCACATTGAACTTGGCTCCAGGTGATTGGCGCAGTCAGTGTGAGTGAACCCTCATAGTTTTCCCCGCATTGAGAGTTTTCTAGTTCGATAGCTAAAACTAAGCCAGGCCCGGCTTGTGAGACTCGTAGTTGAAGGGCTGATTCACCTGCTAGTACCGATAAGAGGTACTCAATCTCTTCCTCATCACAATCTAAGTTCTCATTGATAAAGGCTGGGGTTGGTGCAAAAACCTGATCAGCGTCAAAGCTCTGGCTCGCAAGGAATCCAGAGAGATCGCTATGGCTGATTGGAAGGTAAGCACGCATGTGCCAATGGTATTAGAAGTTAACGAACTATCTCACTAGCTATTGTGGCTATTGATTTGCGCAGGCTAGAGCGCTCATTGACCTCAATGAGAGTTGATTTCTGCGCCTCGGCAGCCGTGGTCGCACGTGCATCACGTGCAATAACTCGCACATTAAGAGGGCGAAGCGGAGTTGTAATAGCAAGGAACCTAGCCTCTTCATCTGATCCCTTGCGACCTTGAGAGCGCATATTGAGAGTAAAGCTCAACGCACTTCGAATTGAGGTTTTTTCGATTAATGAACTTATCTGCTCTAATCGATGTTGACCTAAAACATCTGGGCGCGCAACGACCATTAACTCATTACCTTGATCACACGCCCATGTTGTCATCGTTGATGTCCAACGCCTATCAGTGAGTCGATTAGATAGGCCTGAGATAGAGCCGAGATCTAAAATGATGTGATCAAATGATTGTGTTGCCTGCTCCATGAATGCATCGACCGTCGTCGCCTGTTCTTGTGAGATTTCAGCAATTGATAGTGAAGGTGCAATAGTGCGCCAACCCGATTCGCTATGTACATTTCGCACGGCTAGTAATGCGGCAATTGAGGGTGCGCGAAAATTCGCGTCGATCAAAAGTGTTGCCTTTTCAAAAAGACTAAGCTCCATCGCGATGTTAATCGCTAAAGTTGTGCAGCCAGTATTGCTACCTGCAGATCCAACTGCAAGTACATGGGCTCTGCGCCCTTGACGTGAGAGTTGAGTGCTCTGTCTCACCATAGGCGCACGCACAAAGCCTCGGACTAAGCTAATAAGATCAGTAGCAGTAGTTGGCACACGATGGAGCTCACCTAAAACACCATTCAGTGCGGGATCATCTGAAAAGCCAAGGAGTTGCTTCACTGCGGTAGAGATTGAATGTAAACGCTCACGCGTGATTCCAGATAAGTCTGGAGCAAAAATTAAGATAGCCCCACGTGCGCTTTCGGGGCTGCTCTTAATATAGCTTTCAAGTGATTCAATATCGATAGCACGAAAGATGACACTCCAGCCTTGCGCAAAGAGTGTGCCAGCGACAAAGCCCTCGATCTGGGCGTTAGTAATTGCAGTAATTACCGTTGGTAGCTCTACATCAGACATGGGAACGAACCACCACCAAACGTCCATGAGTTGTTGCAGATAGAAGTCGCAAAACCTGTGTCTCTTCAACTGCGAGAGTCAACGCCGCATCGGTTCCAAAGTTCTTACTCTTTTGATCAAAGCTAAGCAGCCTCACTCCCCCTAAGATTAAAACGGGATCAACGGGTAACTCTCCATTTTGGCTATCAATCACCCAGTAGATATCAACGCCCTCTCCAGCTGCAATGCCTGCAGCGACATCTACTGCGCGGATACTTATAGGCACAGCACTTGCCGCTGAGAGCTCACTACTCGAACTCACGCTCTGACTGGTCATGATCTCTCCAGGAGTTAATGTATTCATCACAATTAAACCAAGGGGATCATCGCCCTTTGCTAAATACAGGGAGGCACTTGAATCTAAATCAAATCGCCGCAGGGCAATGTCGCCAGTAACAATCTGATGTCCCTGTGACATCTCAACGGTTGCGACCCAGAAATCACTGCCTCGGTGAGAGAAAGTTGCCAGAAAAAAGGCAGATAGAAACGATGCAATGATCAATGTGATTGCAAGTGGTGTGCGAGTGCGTGAAGAAGGCTTGTTATAGGACATAGCCCGAACTCAAGGGCACTATTGATGAGGAGATTGGGCCTTATCCACAATCAGCCATTTGGATGAGGCGCTCTCACCGTTTTGGGTCAGGAGAGATGTTCTAGTTACGGCCAATCTATCCGCATGACTACTAATCCGATCTACGACGAGTTACCTATATTTAATCGAATTACCCTCACCACAATTTCAAGTGATACGAATGAGGATTGGCTCCATCCAGTCCTTGAAATCTTTCGTCCAATGCCCGAGATACAATTTCTGAAAAAGAGCAGAGTTTTTCGAACCCCTAGCAACTTTGATGATGAGTTCGATCCTGACTTTGCACCTGAGCCAACATCGGCCGAAGATTTACCAGAGTTACATGAATGGAGTACGCACTTTGCACAAAATGTTCTAGAGGTATTTGCCGGGCGCCGTCAACCAACGCAGTTGATAAAGCAGTTTCATCATCGCATTTTTAGTGAATTTATCAATAAATCTGGAAGTGAGAGTGCGGTAGGCAAGATTAGAAAACTTCATATTAGCGAGCCGCTCGATGGAATCTGTGAGACAACTGTCACGGTTCGATATGGAGATCGCTTACGAGCCTTAACCTTTAGATTCGAGGGCGTGGATAATCGCTGGCTGTGTACTGCTTTAACGCTGCTTTAAGCCGCCCCGTGACAACGCTTATATTTTTTGCCGGAGCCACATGGACATGGCGCATTACGCGAGACTTCGCCAGTTCTCTTAACACCCGATTCGTCAGATGCCGTGTACTGCAAGCCAGTTGTTGGAACTGGCTTTGCCTCAAGCCCAACTCCTGATACTTCGTTGTTTGAACTCTCAACGGTTATCTCGATATTAAATAGGAAGCCTGCAATCTCTTCCTTAATAGCCTCCATCATTGCCGAGAAGAGCTCGTAGCCCTCACGCTGATATTCAACGAGCGGATCGCGCTGAGCCATTGCACGCAGACCAATACCCTCTTGCAGATAATCCATCTCGTATAAATGTTCACGCCATTTTCGATCCAAGACTGATAGCAAAACTTTGCGCTCGAGTTCGCGCATGACTTCGCTACCCACACTCTCTTCGCGTGCCACATAGGCTTTTTCACAGTCTTCGATAATTCTGGCGGTGATAAAATCTGCATCGAGTGCGCTACGAGAGCCAGCCGATGCTATGAGATCCTCAACGCTAAATGAGATTGGATAGATACTCTTTATAGCATTCCAGAGAGTATCTAAATCCCAATCTTCGGCATATCCCTGTGACGTTGCGATATTGACATAGGCAGTTAGGGTTTCACGAACAAAATCAGCGACCTGATCCTTAATATCTTCGCCCTCAAGCACCATGCGGCGCTCACCATAGATAACTTGGCGCTGACGGTTCATGACATCGTCATACTTTAAAACATTTTTACGCATCTCAAAGTTCTGCGCCTCAACCTGCGTCTGTGCAGAGCGAATTGCATTGCTCACCATCTTGGATTCAATTGGCTCATCCTCTGGAATACCAGCAGCAGTTAAGAAGCGCTCGACCATTCCTGAGTTAAATCGGCGCATGAGTTCGTCCTGCAGCGAGAGGTAAAAGCGTGACTCACCAGGATCGCCCTGTCGACCTGAACGACCACGCAGCTGATTATCGATGCGTCGAGACTCGTGGCGCTCGGTACCTAATACGTAGAGACCTCCGAGTGCAACGACATCTTCATGCCCCTTAGCAACGGCCGCTTTCTGTCGTGCAATCTCATCTGGCCAGGCCGCTTCATATGCTTCGGCATTATCGACCGGTGAAATTCCACGGCGTTGAAGTTCGAAGTCTGCCATGAACTCTGGGTTTCCACCGAGCATGATGTCAGTACCGCGACCTGCCATATTTGTTGCAACAGTGACTGCACCCAATACTCCGGCGCGCGCGATGATTGAAGCTTCGCGTTCGTGGTGCTTAGCGTTGAGAACTTCGTGGGGTACACCAGATTTGCGTAAAAATGCCGAGAGCTCTTCGGATTTTTCAACACTGACTGTGCCGACTAATACAGGCTGTCCTTTGCGATGTTTTTCGGCGATATCTGCAGTAACTGCTACAAATTTTCCAGCCTCTGATTTATAAACTAGGTCGGCTTGATCGATACGGACCATTTCACGGTTAGTAGGAATCGGAACAACACCGAGTTTATAGATCTGATAAAACTCTGAAGCCTCAGTCATAGCAGTACCAGTCATGCCTGATAACTTCTCATAGAGACGGAAATAGTTCTGTAAAGTAATGGTTGCCAACGTCTGGTTTTCATCTTTAATCTCGATGCGCTCTTTAGCTTCAAGAGCCTGATGTAGACCCTCGCTATAGCGCCGGCCGGCTAACATTCGGCCCGTATGCTCATCAACGATTAAAAGTTCGCCATTCATAACCACATAATCCTTGTCGCGCTTAAAAAGCTCCTTGGCGCGCACTGCATTGTTGAGATAGCCGATCATCGGTGTATTTGCCGCCTCATAGAGGTTGCCGATCTGCAACAACTCTTCGACTTTAGTTACGCCTTCTTCTAAAATTCCTACGGTCTTTTTCTTTTCATCGATTTCATAGTGGACATCGCGCTGCAACTTTCCTACGTGATTTGCGAATTCGACGTACCACTTAGTGGCTTTATCGGCAGGCCCACTAATAATTAAAGGAGTACGAGCTTCGTCAATTAAAATTGAGTCGACCTCATCGACTACTGCGAAGAAGTGATCGCGCTGAACACACTCTTGGAGTGACCATGCCATGTTGTCGCGAAGATAATCAAATCCAAACTCATTATTAGTTCCATATGTAATATCGGCTAAATAAGCCTCTCGTCTTTCGGCAGGTGTCATGTTGGCAAGAATTACTCCAACTTTTAAACCTAAGAAGCGATGGATACGTCCCATCCATTCGCTATCGCGCTCTGCTAAATAATCATTAGTTGTAACAACGTGTACGCCGCGTCCTGCTAAAGCGTTGAGATATGAAGGTAGAGTTGCAACGAGAGTCTTACCTTCTCCGGTACGCATTTCAGCGATATTGCCGCGGTGCATTGCCGCTCCGCCCATTAATTGAACGTCATAGTGGCGCTGGCCCAAGGTTCGCTTGGCCGCTTCACGGACGACGGCAAATGCCTCGGGCATCAGCTCATCTAGGCTCGCACCCTCTATAAATCGCTTCTGAAAGAGCTCTGTCTGTGCACGTAGATCGGCATCAGAGAGTGCGCTGATGCGGGCCTCATGTCCATTGACAACGGCAACGACCTTGCCGAGTTCGCGTAAGAGGCGTCCTTCACCTGCACGCAAAATCCTGTCAAAAAACGCTGGCATCGCTAGAACCTCTCGCACATCATGGCTGAATCAACCCTCCTATCGTAGAGGTTGGGCCACGCAAGCGGTAACCGAGGCGATAGGGCGAAAACCCTCATTCGTAAGGGCTCTAGCCGCCTCGCACAAGGTGGCACCCGTCGTGAGCACATCATCGATGAGTATGAGATCCCCGCGTGGATACGCACCTTTCTTAAGAGCAAATGCTCCCTGCATATTGCGAGCACGCGCTGAGGCATGTAAGCCACTCTGGTCACGAACTTTTCGCACAAGCTCGAGAGAATCAGTTACTGGGAAACCCGTGCGCAGCGAAATACTGGCAGTGATATCGACAATAAAACTACGACCACGTCGGCGACGAGCAGAAGCTGATGATGGAATTGGGACTAATCGAATATTATGTTTATCAAAATTGCCTTGTAACAAGACATGAACAATTGCATCAATGATGAGTGCGTCTGCGCCCTTTAAGCCATTCTCTTTTGCAGCTAGAACAATCTTGCTAGCCGTAGCAGAATACAGAACGGCTGAATGAACCCGTAACTGCGAAATATGTGTCGAGTAATAATGAGGATGCCATTCGCGTCGACATGAAGAACAGATCGATAATCCAATTGCATTGCAGCCAAAGCATCGAATAGGAAAGAGAAGTTGACTTAGCGCTTCAATTGCAGGCATTGAACAAGGTTATAAGCCAGAAAAAAGGCTCACTTCAACTTGTGGAAACTACTCGTAAAAATCATCGGGCTGCAGTTTTATCAAACGGGCTGTGACGTGTGTCCCGACCTGCCGCGGGAGTGTTAGTACAAAGTGTGCGCCTTTACCTGGTCTGCCCCACGCTTCAAGCTCACCGTTATGCAAACGTGCATCCTCGAGCGCGATGGAGAGCCCTAAGCCCGTGCCTCCGCGCGTACGTGCGCGCGAAGGATCGGCGCGCCAGAACCGGTCAAAGACTCTCATTAATGTTGATTCATCTAGTCCAATGCCAAAGTCTCGGACGCCTATCGCCACATCATGGTCGCTTGCAACAATAGTAACTGCAACTGGTTTTTCCTCCGCGTGATCGATTGCGTTAGAAAATAAGTTACGCAAAATACGCTCAACTCGTCGTATATCAGCCTTTATAGTGATGGTTTCTGCAATTGCATACATTCGAAGTTCCGTGGAGCGCTCTTTTGCTACAAGAGCTAAATCATCGGCGCAGCGATTAGCTAGTTCGACAAGATCGAAGTCAACGGCGTCAAGCACCGCCACCTCGGCATCGAAGCGGCTGATTTCAAGTAGATCTTCGAGCAGTCGCTCAAATCGATCCAGTTGAGCAACCATGAGCTCGGAGCTTCGCGCGAGCATGGGATCAAAACCATCACGTGCTGAGTTAATGATCTCTGATGCCATCCGCAACGTTGTGAGCGGAGTGCGCAGTTCATGCGAGACATCAGATACAAATCGCTGCTGAACGCGCGAGAGGTTTTCAAGTCGGGCAATCTGTTTTTCAAGAGACTCGGCCATTTCATTAAATGCATTACTTAGGGTCGATATCTCATCCTCAGAACGCACATTCATGCGCTCAGAAAAGTTACCAGCCGTAAACTGAGTAGCAATTAATGCTGCTTGACGAACAGGGCGAACAACTTGCCTGACCACGAGCCAGGTAATTAGCCCAATAAGAATAATTAAAAACAGACCTGTAAGTAATAGATAACTTTGAATAAGCTTAAGTGTCGTATTTTGATTTACGAGTGAGTAAAGAATATACATCTCGTACTGTCCTGCATTAGGAATCGTTACTTTTTGACCTACTGCCAACCCTGCTATGCGCGATCCATTGACATAATGAATCGTCATATAGCCAAATGCATAATCAATATTTTTTCGGGTTTTCTTACTTAAAGACTCTGGAATAGATTTGGGGTCCACCAAGTTGGATGTGATTTCATAATTAATTTTTCTCGAGTTTCCAGGACTTTTTAGGAATACTACTTCTCGTGCATTTTCATTTGATGTCAACGACGTTGTAGAGGAAATTATGTCATCAATTACTTTCTTCACAGCGGTATTTTTTGAACCCTGTGCTAATAAAAATCGGTACTGAGCGCTAAAGATTGTAGAGTTCGCTTCGATGATGGTTGATTGAAGATTTACCTTTTTAATACCTGCAGATAACTGTGAATTTAGCGCCGATCCGGCGACATAGATGACGCCCAGGCACAGAACTAGGGTTGAAATAATTACTTTAGGTGCTAGTGATTTACGAAATACAGAGAAGATGCGGTTCATAAGTTACGAACCGCCCATCACTCCAGCTTTATATCCAACACCGCGCACAGTTACGACGATCTCTGGTCGCTCTGGATCGTGCTCAATCTTGGCACGCAACCTCTGAACATGGACATTGACTAAGCGTGTATCGGTTGAGTGGCGGTATCCCCATACTTCGCTGAGCAGTGCATCGCGTGAGAAAACCCGCCCAGGCTCTTTTGCAAGGGCTACCAATAAATCAAACTCAAGACGCGTAAGGGCTATCTGTTTTCCCGCGCGCTGGACTTGATGGGCCGTGACATCAATTGCCAAATCTGCGATAGAAAGCAGGCCTGAGATTTCAGTGTTTGTACGTCGTAGGCGGGTGCGAATTCGCGCAACGAGTTCGGATGGATGTTTAAAGGGTTTCACCATGTAATCATCGGCTCCGGCTTCAAGGCCTCGCACTACATCGTGCGAGTCGCCTTTAGCACTGAGCATAATTATTGGCACCATGGATTCGGCCCGGATTAATCGACAGACTTCGATTCCATCGAGTCCTGGCAACATGACATCGAGTAGAACTAAGTCTGGCGGATTATTACGAAAAACTTCGAGCGCTTCATCTCCGCGACTTACAAGGTCCACGTCGATTCCTGCTCCAGTTAAAACAATGCCGAGCATTTCTGATAGGTCTTGATCGTCATCGACGACCATAACCAAGGTCATTAGCTACCGTGCTCCCAAGAGTTCAAGTACATATCTTGTGCAGGTGTAAGAACATCGATATGTCCGCCCATGCTAATCAGCTTCAGGCTTGCAACTTCCTTATCGATATATGTTGGAACATCATGTACACCAGGCTTTAAGTTCTTAGCCTCTTTAACCAAGTACTCGGCTGTGAGTGCTTGATCTGAGAACGACATATCCATAACAGATGCTGGGTGGCCTTCGGCGGCACCTAAGTTGACTAAGCGACCCTCTGCAAGAAGTAGTAAGCGTCGGCCATCGGCCAAGACGTACTCATCTGTTTGGTGGCGCATCTTTTCGTTCTTAGCCTTTGAGTTTTGCTCAAGCCATGCAACATCGATTTCAATGTCAAAGTGACCGGAGTTAGCCATGATTGCGCCATCCTTCATCACTTGAAAATGCTCTTCGCGAAGCACGTCACGATTACCAGTTACGGTAATAAAGACATCGCCTACCTTTGCTGCATCGATCATCGGCATAACACGGAAACCTTGCATCATCGCATCGAGTGCCTTAGTTGGGTCAATCTCAGTGATGACGACGTCGGCGCCCATTCCCTTAGCGCGCTCTGCAACACCCTTGCCGCAATATCCAAAGCCAGCGACAACAACAATGCGCCCTGCAAGTAAAAAGTTAGTTGAACGAAAAACCGCATCGAGTGTTGATTGACCAGTACCGTAGCGATTATCAAACATGTGCTTTGTATCTGTGTCGTTAACAGCAATCATCGGGAACTGTAGTGCGCCATCCTTAGCCATCTGATTTAGGCGGATAACACCCGTGGTCGTTTCCTCACAGCCACCTGCGATATTTGGAATTAACTCTTTGCGTGTTGTGTGAAGTGTGTTCACGAGGTCGCAGCCATCGTCGAATACTTGGTGAGGTGCGATATCTAGGGCTGCATTGATGTGTGTGTAGTAGCCATCGCGATCAACGGCATTACGTGCAAATACAGAGATTCCATATTCATGAACTAGAGCCGCAGCGGTGTCATCTTGAGTTGAGAGTGGATTTGAGGCACACAGTGCGATCTCAGCGCCTCCTGCCTTTAAAACACGCATAAGGTTTGCTGTCTCAGTTGTGACGTGCATACATGCAGCGATTCGAACACCGGCAAATGGCTGTGACTTTTCAAAACGCTCACGGATCTGAGCAAGGACTGGCATGTTGCGCTCTGCCCACTCGATGCGCTTTCGACCTTGAGCTGCAAGGGATGCATCGGCGATGTCATGGCGTGGAAGAGTTGATGTAACTGGTGAGTTCACGAAAAGCTCCTTTATGGATGAATGTGTAGGTGCTTAGGTTACAGCCCCTTAGGCCAAAGCGAGTAATGAGAGAAGCTCATCGCGTAGCTTTTTCATGGCCGCGGCCGTCTTGGCCTCAACGTTAAGGCGCAATAAGGGCTCGGTATTAGATGGCCGCAGATTAAACCACCATGTGTCGCCAATAACACTAAGACCATCGAGGTGATCGACCTCAACTGCCTTACGAGCCGAGAAGATTTTCTCAACATGGGCCATCGCTGCCTGTGCATCTTTGACTATTGAGTTTATTTCGCCACTACACACGTAGCGCTGAAATGGCGCCAAGATCTGCGACATCGATTTCTTTGATTCCCCAAGGGCGGCGATTGCATGAAGAGCGGCCAGTGCTCCAGAGTCAGCCCGCCAAAAATCTTTAAAGTAAAAGTGGCCTGAGTGCTCACCACCAAAGATGGCCTCACTCTCTGCCATCATGGCTTTAATGTAGGAGTGTCCAACACGACTGCGCAATCCAGTTCCGCCATTTTCCGCAATAACTTCAAGGACTGCGCGCGATGAGATTAAGTTATAGATAATTGTTGATCCGGGATGTTTTGCTAATTCACGGTGGGCTATCAAAGATGTGAGATCGGATGGATTGATGGCTAGACCATTCTCATCAACAAGAAAACATCGATCTGCGTCACCATCAAATGCCAGGCCTAAATCTGCTTTGTGTTTCTTTACCGCGCGTTGTAAGTCGCGCAGATTATCTGAATCTATGGGGTTGGCCTCGTGATTAGGAAAACTGCCATCGAGCTCGTAATACATTGGGATTACGGTGCAGTTGAGTCGAGCAAAAATTGCAGGAGCGGTATGCCCAGCCATTCCATTTCCCGCATCGATTACAAGAGTCAGTGGGCGGATTGAATCGAGATTAACTAGGCTCAATAAGTGATCTACATACTCTTCGAGCATCTCCTGCTTTGTTTCAACACCTACTGAACGAATTTCAAGGGGCGAGCCTTCGCGAACAAATCTTTCAATTACTTGAAGACCGGACTCTTTGCCTATTGGGCGAGCGCTACTCAGACATAGTTTTATGCCGTTATAGGCGGCAGGGTTATGGCTTGCCGTAAACATGGCACCTGGTAATCCAAGTTTTCCAGAGGCGAAGTACAACATATCTGTTGATGCTAGTCCGATGCGAATTACATCAAGACCGGTAGATGTAACACCGGCAGAGAAGGCATCGGCTAATGCCGGCGATGATGGGCGCATATCTTGAGCTACTACAACTGTTGCGGGTTGTCGCTCTTGCTGTAAGAAGCGCGCAAAAGCTAAGCCCGTTGCAAATGTAAAATCAGGTGTTATCTCAGAGTCAACGAGTCCACGAATATCGTAGGCCTTAAAAATATTCGGGGTCTGGTTCATGTAAAGCTCCTACGATGGAACTGCTCGAAGGTGACCTCTACGACCGATCTGAGTGTGCGAACTATCATTATTCGTATTTTCTTGAGCATCTGTTGTACTCGATGGCATCGCAACTTCACGCACCGCATCGGCAATAGCCATAAGGTCATCATCAGATGGTCCTTGTTCTACGCCAGATAGCTCCTGTTTAATTACACTCCAACCATGGGGCACTTTTAATCGTTCGCCATGCATGACACATAAGTCATAGGCATGTGGTTCGCTAAAAGTTGCAAGTGGCCCAACAACGGCCATTGACTCGGCATAGACATAAGTAAGGGTCATCGTCGCAATAGAGCGACAGCCCACGCGAGAACAGCCGCGCCCTAACTTTGTCTGTGAACTCATACGTGCAAGATTAGTGGGGAGTTAGCCATTTCTTGGGATTGTCACGGATTTAAAACTCTAATGTTTGAATGCGGAATTTCTACCCGCGTCAAAAGGCTTCCTGGAGTGATAGGTAGATACCCGTAACCGTTGTCGGATGCAATCAGTGCGCCGGCAAATGTGTTGGTACTAGTTTTAATAATCGATATAGAGCGTGCGGCATTTGGTACGCGCCATGTCGCGAAATCGCTGCCCTTTACCGTGGCTAGCGTCTTCTTACCGTTGATGTAGACCACTTCGACCTTGACTGCAATTGAATCTGCAGCAAAGGTGATCAATGGTGAGAGGCCTGTAATAGCCATAGTCATCGGGACAAGTGCTGGTGTTGGAACGCTCCAAACAAAGTCTTTACGCCCCTTAACCGTCACCTGTGATGAGATCGCAGCCACTATCGGCTCATCGGATTTTATCCGGACGGCAAATGCGCTGGAAGAAATCTTGGGCGAAAGCGATAGCTCAGTCACAATCCCCGCTGGCGTAGTCTGTGAGTTAAAGCCGACAGGTACAAAAACTCCATCGGTCGATATGAGTTCGAGAGTGAAGTGGGCATCGACATCTGATGGTGTCAAGATTCGAAGCATGTGTGTACCGGCCTCCTTTTGATTTTTCTTAGGAAGTTGATGTGGAATAGCTGGTATCACCAGAGTTGTTGCCGCCGATGCCATTGGATTAACAAAGTCGCCGCCTAATGCTTTAAGCCCAGCGCCAAGTTCATCAATCATAAAAGCATTAATGCGACCTGAGCGCGGAAGCACGTGAACTGTTAAGGCTTTATCTCCTGTGGCTAAGGAATCTAACCTCAGTGTTTCATAACTCTTGGCTTTGAGGTTAATGGAAATCAGCGGCTGTTTTCCATTTTCAGAGTAAGCCTGCACATCGACAATAGCCTCACTTAATCCACTATTGATGATAATTAACTGTCCACGAGTTGTAACATCAGAACTTCCACCAACAAACCATTGTGATGCCATTGGTCCTGAACAGATAGCGCCTCCGGCCCAACTGCCAGCTCGACTCTGCCACACAACAGGTGTTACGCCCGTAGCCGATATTACAAGTGGGTTTTTAGCTACTGGGTAACGAAGGACGTTAAATGGAATAGTTTTTGAACTTCGATTTTCAAGGCGTTGAAACTCTGTCTTGCGCGATGAGACTGAGATCTGAGAGGACAGACCGCTCAATGTTGGTGGACATACAACTGCTGGATAAGACTCTGAATAAACCGAATTATCAGTCGTCACAGTTAAGAGAGTCGCCAACGTAAATGAGAGGGCAAGGGCGATAAGGCTCGATAGTGCGCGCTTCATGCAAGCTCCTTTTCGGAGATTTCGCGTTTGCGACGTCCAGCAGGTGCAGCAAGTACAAGTACAAAGATCCACGCGATAATTTCAAAAGAGAGCCAGGCCCGGCGAATAGTGCCATCATGAATCAGCGAGATCTCTCCAGATTCAGTTGCGGTAAAAAGCGGTAGTCCTTCCTCACTCTTAAGGCGATCGAGTAGATAACCATTTTGAAATACCTGCCATGAGCGATCGAAGCTCTCGGTAAGTAAAATCTTGCCCGGGTGGTCAACGGTTGTACGCGCACCAACTTCTCCTGTCTCAAGAAGTTCTCGTCCACCATCGTCGCTGACAAGTATTAATCGCCCAGTAACTCCTGCAACACGCCATACAACACCGGCCGATGTCGCCGATGTGCGAGTGAATCCCCCAAGGCCATCGATTGTTCGGATTATATTTCGATCAAAGGGTGATTTAACAAATACATATTTGATTCCAAAATCTGCAAATACCTTACTACTCGATATTCCGGAGCCGTCGATAAGTGCTTGAGCTGCAACTGCTATTTGAGTAGTTTGTGGTGGTGCAACGTCAGGCTCCCCTAATGTAATATCTTTACCGCGCGAAATATAATATTGAATACTCTTAGCATCAACGCTGCCGACTTCGCGAAGTACCAGTGTCTTTGTATCTTTCTCAATGCTCAAAAATGCCGGCATCACGGTAGACCTGCTACTTTGTACCGGAGATGTTGCACCAGCGCTTACCGACCATGCCAATGTCAGTGTCGAATACAGCGCAGTAATAACAAGTAGAAGCGCTGCCAAAATATGCCGAAAGTGAACATTGCTTGAAACTAATACAGCCCTTAAGCGATCTAGAATTACTACTCCTGCCGCACTTGAGGCGATTGTTGCACCTACTAAAAAGGTACCCGTCCATACTCGTACACGAGCTGAGTCCCCATGAGTTGAAATTGAGATGGAAGAGAAGACAACGGCTGCAGATAAGAAGCCAGTGCCATACAGCGCGATAACTTTGGCGCTGCTGGAAGAAAATAGTGCGATTATCAAAATGAGGAGCATCGGACTAATTAACCACCATGGAAGTGAGCCAACCCCACCGGGATTTCCGAGAATAACCAGATGCGCCCCACCACCCGGCAGAGACAGACCTGGCTCACTCAAGAATCGAGAGGGTGTGATGAGGGCTTCAAATGAGTAAGGGGCGTTAAGGATGAAGGGAGTTAAGAGAAGTACTCCACGCTTAGAGAGGCGCTCCAAGAACAATGGTTTGTCCCTGCCACGTGAGAACTCTTGGTAATCGCCAAAGAGTGCAAAGCCGATTACTCCACAGAGGATGAGAAAGACAACGAGGGTGAATGCATACAGCAGTGAGAAGATTAAGGTGAGTGTGAAAACCTGGCGCCAGGTGTGTAGGTCGATTTTCTTCCAGTGTGTAAGAAGAATCGGGATCTGCGGTGCAACTATCAGGGTGACAACAGTTGCCAAGCGGCCAGAGTTTATGGCCGCGATTGCAACCGGTGAAATCGCATAAATAAAGCTCGCAGGCATGCTAATCCAAGCGTTTTGTGTGAGCTTTCTAAAGAGAGTCAGTATTGACCACATCATCATAAGTGGAGCGCTCAAGAAGAAGAGAGTGAGAAGAAGGGGGGCCTTACCAAAGAGAAGACTTGCTCCTATGGCAAGGAGTGCAATCCAAGGTGGAGTGGCATGTGAGCTCCCCATTCCTACTTGGTGCCAAGACTCAAAATAACTACGCCATAAGTCACGAGCTCCGCTGGGAGAGGCAGGTAATGCCCCACCAATTAATGATCCAAGGCGCATTCGTGATGCAATGAGAGTAATCACTGCTAAAAATATAAATCCTAGAACCTCTGGCTTGCGAAACACATTAAACCATCGCACACCCTTTGTCGGTACTAATAAATCTTCATCTTCAACTGATTCAAGTACTGACTGTGTTAGCCCATCACTATCTGGATAAAATCGCGAACGCAAGGATTCGCTAAGGCGAGATATTGATAGCCGCAACTGCGACCATCGCGGAGGAATATACTCTGCGACAATTCGAGAGGAAACGAATCGATGCGCCTTTCGATCTTTGCGTGCCTTGAAAATTGGGCCTGGTTTGATCAGCAGAGTAAGAACTGCCAAAAACTCATCACTTGCATACCCAGGAAGTTTTGCTAATAAGTAGCCGATTGCGCGCGCTATCGCAGAGCTAAGAAGTTGAATCGAAAGCCATGGAATCATCCACCACGACGAGTTTGCCAGAAGAACATATGCTGCATTGCGCCGATCAAGCAACAGTGGTCGTTGTAAAAAAGCACCCTCAACATCAACAGTGCGCCGTTCCGTCGCCGATGCTTGAGCATGAAAAACAATGGCAGAGGTTGCTGCGATTACTGAATGGCCTGCAACACGTGCCCGCCAACCAAAATCTACATCGTCGCGGAAGAGCGCTAGATTTTTATCAAAGCCCCCAAGCTCCTCAAAAATATCTCGCCTAATCAATGCACCGGCCGTGCTCACTGATAGCACATCGTGGACTCCATCATGCTGGCCTTGATCGTATTCAAGTGGCTCTAGTCCAGTCCATCGAGCGCCGTTACCGGCGATACTTATTCCCACTTCAAGTAAGTGTGTGCGATCATGCCAACCTAGAAGTTTTGGACCAACCATTGCAACTTGCGGGCGATCATCGATTGCACTTAATAAAAACTCAAGTGCAGTGGGTGCTGGTGCACAGTCGTCATGAATTAACCAGATCCACTCAATGGTATTTCCCCGAGTATCTGCTAAAGATTCAACGCCCATTGCAACTGCTTCACCGAAACCACAACTGCGTGCTGCATTAATAATTGGGATTCGTGCAGATTTTAATAACTGCAGTGATGAATCTTGTGAGTCAGTATCTACGGCTACAACATAATCAATCGGACGCGACTGCGATGTAAGAGCGGCAACGGTCTCAGGTAGCCAAGTTTGTCCATCATGTGTAACGATGATCGCGCTGACGCGATGCCTATCTACTGCCACTTGTGCAGCCATAGTTCTAACCTTAGAAAGGCTGCGAACTTACGCAGTGCGACGCTTTAGGCGACGGCGTTCGCGCTCGGATAGTCCGCCCCAGATTCCAAAACGCTCGTCGTGTGCAAGTGCATACTCCAAGCATTCAGAACGAACATCGCAAGAGAGACATACGCGCTTTGCTTCGCGAGTTGAGCCACCCTTTTCAGGGAAAAAAGCCTCTGGATCGGTTTGAGCACAGAGTGCGCGCTCTTGCCAGGAGAGTTCAAGATTCTCTCCGCTAGCAAGGGTTATTTTTGGGCCTGATGTGGGGATAGAGGAGTTTGTGGCTTCAGGTCGGATCGGCATACCGATTCTCCTTTATAACTCTGGGTCTGATCCCTCTTGGAAAAGACTTGCTTAAGAGTGAATTACACGCGTGTAACTCGAAGATGTCAAGTTAAAGAAGCCCTCTCACGAGCCCAATTACTAGAAATTTACGCTGGAATAGAGAGAATCTCATCCTTAGTGACAAATGAGGCCGATATCTGGGCATTTTCCCCTACATGAGAGGCCGATGCTATGAATGAATCGATAATAACTGCGCCTTTACCGACAACGGCCCCACTATCAATTATTGAGCCAGAGATATGGGCGCCGGCGCCAATGCGTGCACCAGCTCCTATGCATGATCCTTTATCAATGATGGCAGTGGCATCGACAGTAGCCGAGCTCATTATTAAAGAGTGCTCATTATGGAGTGCAACATCTGCCATGTGTAGCGCCGATGCATCGGCAAGACCGGTTACTAAATCACGAGAGCCTTGTAATAAGGCCCTCGGTGTTCCAATATCTAGCCAATACGATCTATCGATGAAGCCCCATACTTTTCCATGATTGCTAATAAGACCAGGAAAAGTTTCACGCTCTACGCTAATTACTGTATCGAGAGGAATTGATTTAGCAACGCTTGGATTAAATACATAGCAGCCAGCATTAATCGTATTAGCAATTGGCTTTTCCATTTTTTCTAGAAAAGCAGTAACGCGACCATCTTGGTCAGTTGGAACGCAGCCATAAGCTCGAGCATCCTCGACGGCAGTTAGGTGTAGCGTCACGTCGGCGCCATTAACTTCGTGTTGGCGAATTTGTTCGGTCAGATTATGTGAACTTAAAACATCACCGTTAAAAACTACAATTGATTCATCTGTATTAAGTAACTGCGCAGCATGTGCAATTGCACCACCAGTACCAAGAGGCTCTTTTTCAACGGCATATAACAACTTCATTCCCCACCGAGAGCCATCACCAAAGTATGGAGTGAATAGCTCCGATAAATAAGAGGTTGCAAGTACAACGGTTGTAATACCAGCCTTGCGGGCCATTGCTAATTGATGCTCTGTCACCGGTAATCCAGCTACGGTGAGCATTGGCTTAGGTGTGTGTTTTGTTAGCGGCATCAATCGTGTGCCAAATCCACCGACTAAGAGAACTCCTACGGCCATTGTTTTACGCCTTCAAACGTGAAACTGCTTCGCTAATCTGAGCATCAGTTGATGTCATAGCGATGCGGATAAATCGAGCTCCAGCAGCTCCATAAAAGCTACCTGGCGTGGCGAGGATTCCGCGTTGGGCTAGCCACTCAATACTTGCCAATGCATCCTCATCGCGTGTGCACCAAATGTATAAACCAGAATCGCTGAACTCAATGCGAAAGCCAACAGCCTCTAGTGCAGGACGCAGCGCATCGCGTCTGGCGTTGTAGCGTGCACGCTGTTGTGCGACATGAACGTCATCACCAAGTGCAACGGTCATCGCTTTTTGTACAGGCAGTGGGACGATCATTCCACCATGCTTGCGCAGCTCTCGGATTCGAGCGATGAGAGCAGAGTCACCGATCATAAAAGCTGCACGGTATCCAGCCATCGATGAGCGCTTTGATAAAGAGTGCACCGCCAAAATATTTCTGTTATCTCCACCCGTTTGAGATAGAACTGAAAATGAAGTTGCCGTGTGATCGAACTCGACATAACACTCATCTGAAACCAAAATCGCATTATTGCGCCGAGCCCATGTAATCGCCGCCTGAACTTCATGAGCGCTCTGTACGCGGCCCGTAGGATTAGATGGCGAGTTAATCCAAGCCAAATCAGCGGCCGGCCATTGCCCCGCATCGATATCAACTGGAATCGATTGGGCCTTAGCTATCAATGCACCAACGTGATACGTCGGATATGCAATCTCTGGAATCAATACCGTTTCCGACTCAAGAATTGTCGGTAGCCATGCCACTAACTCTTTCGAGCCAATTACTGGCAGCACATCGAATTCACCGCTTGCACCTAATCTATCTATTGCCCATGTTCTAATCGCCGCACGCAGTTCTGGGGTTCCGGCCGTAACTGGATAACCCGGAGAGTTGGATGCATCGCGAAAAGCCTTTTGGATGAACTCAGGCGTTGGATCAACTGGTGTGCCTACAGATAAGTCGATGATTCCATCTTTATATGAGCGTGCAATCTCACCAAAGGGCGCTAGGGCATCCCATGGAAAATCTGGGAGTTGTGCGCGCAAGAAACTTACTCACTCTTTGGAGGAAGGGAGGCTATCTGTGCGTGATCTGTATTAGTTGGGCCCATCTTGGCCGCCCCACCAGGAGATCCAATCTCAACGAAGAACTCGGTATTAATCTTTAATGAATCTTTCCACTGTTGTGGGACATCATCTTCGTAGTAGATAGCTTCAACGGGACAGACAGGCTCGCAGGCTCCGCAGTCGACACACTCATCGGGCTGGATGTAGAGCATGCGCGAGCCTTCGTAGATGCAGTCCACGGGACACTCTGCGATGCAGGACTTATCTTTAACATCGACACATGGCTCTGCGATTATGTACGTCACGGTATTGCCTCCAGATTTTCTTGAATTGGACTGGGAGAATTCTAATCACATAGCCCATCTCGCGCGCGATATTGAAGTAAAGGTTTATCGTTGTGCCATGACAAGCGAGCTCCAAGGGCAGTTTGAAGGCTTAATCGGCAGACGCCTCACCATTCGCCTGCATGATCCAGAGGGAGGCTTCCGCGATATTGTCGGAATCTTAGAGAGTTCACACTCGCTACGAAACCGGCATGGGCAACTCATCGACTTTGCTCATGATGAGATCTTTATCTGGCGAGAAGTGATTAGCACGCCATGACACTTTCAATCTATGACACCGTAAGCCGCACGGTCAAGGCGCTCTCACCAACTAAATCGACAACGAACATGTACTGCTGTGGTCCTACCGTCTATCGCGATGCTCATGTTGGCAATCTACGAACCTTCATTCTCTCAGATCTCATACGTCGAACAATTGAGATTTCTGGTGGGACTGTCCGACTTATTCAAAATATTACCGATGTAGGTCACATGTCTGAAGATGTGATTGGCGAGGACAAAATGCTCACTCAGGCTGCAGCCGAGAAAAAGGATCCATTTGATATTGCACGAATGTATGAAGCTAGGTTCCATAAAGATCTTGGGCTACTCAATGTCATCGTTGCCGACGAATACCCCCGTGCTAGCGAGTCAATCGATTTAATGATCGCAATGATTACCGATTTAATAGCAAAAGAAATTGCCTACGTTGGCAGTGATAATTCGGTCTACTTCGATGCACAAGCATTTGAAAGTTATGGGCAGATCAGCGGTAATCGTTTAGAGGCTCTTAAGCCCGGTCATCGCCACGAATACAGCGATGAAGGTGGAAAGCGTTTTCACGCAGATTGGGCGCTGTGGAAAAATGCAGGAATGCGCACAGAGATGGTGTGGGACTCGCCATGGGGCACAGGCTTTCCCGGTTGGCACATTGAGTGCTCGGCGATGTCAATGGAGTTTTTAAACAATCACGTCGATCTTCATGTCGGTGGAATCGACCTACGCTTTCCTCACCATGAGAATGAGCGGGCGCAGTCCAACGCCTCTATTGGCACTGAAACCGTAGATTTATGGGTGCATGGGGAGCATCTTTTATTTGAGGGACGCAAGATGTCAAAAAGCTCAGGAAATGTCGTACTGCTTTCAGATGTGGTTGCAAGAAGCTTAGATCCACTAGCACTGAGGCTGTGCTTTCTTGAAAATCGATTCCGTGCACAAATGGATTTAACATGGGAATCGATAGAAAGTGCAGATACAACATTGAGCAAGTGGCGCAAAAAAATGGCACAGTGGGGTGATTCGCCAAAGAAATTAATAGACCAAGAGTTCCTGAATGCTATAGAAAAAGATTTAGATACCCCTCGTGCGCTTCAGCGAATCCGTGCAGTTGAAAAAACTGATGAGATTTCAGATGCCGACAAGCGGGCCATATTCATCTACGCCGATGAAGTTTTGGGATTAGATTTATCGCGACGTGAAATAAGTAAAAATCTCTCGGTAGAGCAAGAAAGGCTTTTGAGCGCGCGTCTGGCAGCTCGCAAAGAAAAGCGATGGAGCGATAGTGATGCATTACGAAACGAGTTAGAGTCAACTGGACTAGAGATTAATGACAGTGCAGATGGACAAGAGTGGAGTTGGCGCTAAGCCGGAAGCAGTATCGCTAGAAGTAAGATTAAAAAACCACCATTAATGAGTGAGATTCCAATGGCAGTACCTTCGATTAAAAACTCATCGCTTGCACCAGGAAAACCTGCACGTAGTACAACGGCCATCCACACACAACTAGCAATTATTCGTAATTTGCGCCCACCCCACATCCGCCCGATACTCCAGATTCCAGCACAGGTTGCAGTAAAACTTAAAAGTAATCCGAATGGCGGCAGAGATGCATGCAAAAATACTGAACCGACACCTAAGCCACCACCGAAAATAACGGCGTAAATAAAGGGCATTAGAGGGTAATGCCCGAGGTTAAGTCACTCTCGCGACCATTGCTATCAAAGGGTGCCGATTTTTCACCTTGTACTAGCGTGTAGTACTCATCTCCCCAAATCGCAAGACCTAAGTTATTAGATAGAGCAAAAAATGGACCATCGAGTGCTATCTGAGTTGAATGTGCAGCCATAGCATCCATTTTGGCATCGACAAACTCATTACCATCAATCAAAGTTGTTACAAATGAATCATCTTTGGCAAATGGAATCTCATCGACATTATCACTACCAAAGAAATCTGAGCCAACTTCCTTCATAGCCGCTATACCCGCTGCTATAACTGACTTCGGAATAGTGTTCCAATAAATCTTCTGTATCTGCCACTCTGAAAGCTCTGTTGCTCGCATTGCTACGAGATGGGCTTTGATGTGATCGGGATGGCCATATCCGCCAATCTCATCGTAGGTAATAAGAATGTGAGGCTTGATCTCCTCAATAACACTTACCAGAAGCTGTGCGGCGGTATCGAGATCGGCCTGCCAAAAAACATCAGGACGATTATTAGTCTCCATCCCCATCATTCCACTATCTCGAAAACTACCGAGGAAGCGGTGATCCCGTACTCCGAGTGCACGCATGGCATTAGTGAGTTCGATTTCACGGTGTGCGCCAAGTCCATCATCTCTAGAACTAGCAAGGTGAGAGAGTTCAGGAATAAGGACTTCACCCTCTTCGCCCCGAGTGCAGGTAATCAGTGTGACTTGGGCACCTCGCGCGGCATACAACGCCATTGTTGCGCCATTGTTGATCGTTTCATCATCGGGATGGGCATGCACCAAGAGAATGCGATAACCCACATATGAATCTCTCATTAGTACACCACACATGTCGGATCAATGTGCTTAGCCCAAGCAAGAACGCCACCCTCAACATGTGTCGCATCACTAAAGCCAGCGCTTTTGACTATGGATAGCGATGTCGCAGATCGCACACCCGAACGGCAGTGCATGATGATTTGTTTGTCTCGTGGCAATAGCGCAATTGCACTGCCATCAACGAACTGAGATAGCGGCATTAGGACAGAGCCAGGGATACGAACGATTTCAAACTCATACGGTTCTCGTACATCTACTAGTATAAAATTATCTCCGTTATCTATTTTCGCCTTCAGTTCGAAGACGTTTATCTCTGATGGAGCAACTGGTGCACAAAACGCATCATAGTCTTCAAGTAAACCTAGTTGAGTTGGATAATCTGAGCAGATTACACACGCTGGATCTTTTGAAACTTTGACACTGCGATAACTCATGGAGAGTGCGTCGTACACGATGAGTGAGCCGATAAGTGGTTCACCAATTCCGGTGATGAGCTTGATCGCCTCTGTAGCTTGAATCGATGCAATCGATGCGCACAGCACTCCTAAAACTCCAGCTTCGGCGCAGTTAGGTGTATCCACGGCTGGCTCAGGGTGAAGACAGCGATAACAAGGGCCATACTCCGAGAAGAAAACACTCGCCTGTCCATCGAAGCGCAGCACAGAGCCCCAAATAAATGGCTTCTTTAAAAGTACGCAGGCATCGTTTATCAAATATCTCGTAGCGAAATTATCGGTACCATCAATAATTAAATCGTAATCTTTAAATATCTCCATCACATTAAATCTATCTAAACGTGCTTCATGTGTTACTACTGCTACAAAGGGGTTTATCTGTGCAATCTGCCTCTTTGCACTTTCTGACTTACTGCTACCAATATCACTCTGTCTGTGAATAATCTGACGTTGTAAATTTGATTCATCGACCGTATCAAACTCAACAATGCCAAGTGTTCCAACTCCTGCAGCAGCCAGATACATTAAAATTGGTGACCCTAAACCGCCTGCACCGATGCAGACCACTCTGGCGCCTTTGAGCCTTTGTTGACCTTTTGATGAGATCTGCGGAATAACCGTATGGCGACTGTATCGACGCAACTCTTCGGCGATTAGTACCGGCATTGAATCTACCAACGGAGGAATTTTCATATAGTGGTAAGTCTGCCGTAGTCACGCCTGTGTCGCTAGTTTTTATAGCGGAGAGTATTGGCATAAAACAGATAAAGCCCCCTACGATTGCACTAATGACTACAGCAGATATAACTAATAAGGCGCGTCTGCCTCGGGACGAGCGCCGTGCGCTCCTGCTATCGGCGGCCCTAGAGGTTTTTACCGTTGCTGGTTATCACTCTGCAGCCATGGATGAGATCGCCGATCGCGCAAATGTCAGTAAGCCAGTTTTATATCAGCATTTCCCATCCAAGCTCGAGCTTTACTTAGCTGTATTAGATCTACACATTGACTCACTTGTATTTGAAATTCAAAAGGCAATCGCATCTACTCCAGATAATGCAAATCGCGTTCATGCAACTGTTGATGCCTACTTTGCCTTCATTGAAAAAGAGGGTGAGGCATTTCGACTGCTTTTTGAGAGTGATATGAGTGTCGAACCATCTGTGCGAGAGCGACTTAATCGGATGACATATGACTGCGCCGCCGCGGCTAGTGCGGTGATCTCAATCGATACAGGGCTGCCACGTGAGGCTTCAATGCTGCTCGGGGTCGGAATGATTGGTTATGCCCAAGTCACAGCACGACATTGGTTAGACCGAGACAGCACATTGACTCGCGAACAAGCTGTAGAACTCGTTAACAACCTCATGTGGAGAGGGATTTCAGGTTTCCCACGCAATTAAAGGCCGATAGGATTAACCCTATGAGCGTTAAGAAAAGTGAAGTCGCTATAAAATCAGAGGTCCGCATCGCTGTTACTCGCGTTGCTAGCGACATCGTTTTTGAAAGCGCAATGAGTGCAACTGAGATTAAGAGCGCAGTAACCGAGGCTCTCACAACGGGTAAACCACTGACGCTCAGCGATATTCGCGGCCATGAGATTATCGTTCCGGCAGACAAGATTGGCTTCGTCGAAGTCGGCGAATCCCCAGCGCGTCGTGTCGGCTTCGGCGCTGCATAACGTGTCACTGACTTTCGCCGAACTTCCACTTCGCCCCCAAACTATTGAAGCCCTTCATGCACACGGCTTCACCGCACCCTTTGCAATTCAAGAGATGGTTCTGCCCATCGCACTTGGTGATGGTGATGTCATTGGTCAGGCAAAGACTGGTACTGGAAAAACATTAGCCTTTGGAATTCCAGTTATTGAACGCGTCATCGCTCCGCATGATCCCGAGTGGGCAGATTTTGCAACTAAGGGAATGCCACAGGTTTTAATCGTTGTTCCAACTCGTGAATTATGTACACAGGTCACACGCGATATCGAGGAGCTAGCTAGTAACCGTGGAATCCGTACATTAGCTGTTTATGGTGGGCGCGCATTTGAACCTCAGATTGAAGCACTTCAAGCCGGCGTTGAAATCGTTGTCGGAACTCCAGGACGGTTATTAGATCTTTCTCGACAGGGCCAGTTAAAGTTAAAAGAGGTTTCACGTCTAGTCTTAGATGAGGCCGATGAGATGTTAGATCTTGGCTTCTTGCCCGATGTTGAAAAGATTTTGGCAAATACTCCAAAACGCACGCAGACAATGCTTTTCTCAGCGACTATGCCTGGCGATATTATCGCTCTAGCCAGACGCTTCATGAATCAACCGATTCATATTCGCACCCAAGATAGCGAAGATGAAGGCGCAGTTGTAAGTCGCATCGAACAACACGTTTTGCGTGCACATGCCATGGATAAGATTGAAATGCTGGCTCGCATTTTGCAGGCAGATGGGCGTGGACCGACGATAGTTTTCTGTCGTACAAAGCGCACCTGCCAAAAGACGGCCGATGATCTTATTGAACGTGGCTTTAGAGCCGACACAATCCATGGCGATCTTGGTCAAGGTGCACGCGAAAAGGCTTTAGGTGATTTCAAAGCCGGTAAATCAGATGTACTTGTTGCAACCGACGTCGCAGCACGTGGAATCGATATTGAAGGCATTACTCACGTAATTAACTATCAATGTCCAGAGGATGAAAAAACTTATGTCCACCGTATTGGGCGCACAGCACGTGCTGGCGCCGATGGAATCGCCGTAACATTTGTTGATTGGGACGAGCTCGCGCGTTGGAAGATGATTAATCTAGTTCTCGAACTTGGATTGGCCGAGCCCGAAGAGACTTACTCATCATCGCCGCATCTCTTTGAAGTTCTTAATATTCCCACTGGTTCAACTGGCCGCATGGTTAAAGCCAAGCCAGTTGTACGCGTTGAGAGCAAAGGCTCATCTGCACCGCGCAGAGATGCCGCCCCACGCAAAGCACCACAACCAAAAGAAAAGATTGAGCGAACTCGTACAAGGACTAAGAAGTTTAAATAAAGCTAAGCTCCAACAAAAACCCGGATCGCATCTACAAGCATCTGTACTGCGATAGCGGCAAGTAATAAGCCTGCGATACGAGCTACCAAAGTAACTCCAGCCTCTTTTATAACTTTTAAGATCGTCGTTGATGCCATTAATACAGCTGCGATAGCAAGATGAACTCCAACAACAGCTGCAATTAATCCAATAATTCGCGTAGGTGTGTCGGCACTTTGCACGAAAATCATCGTTGCAACGATCGCGCCAGGACCGGCAAGCAACGGTGTCCCAAGTGGCACTAAGGCAACATTGGAATCTGAACTCTTACTTTTGCCACCACCTGTGCCACCAGTTAATAAATCAAGTGAGATCAACAGTAATAGCAAGGCTCCTGCTGCCTGCAGTGCCGCCATAGAGATATTGAGATAGCTGAGTATGAAGCGGCCAAATAAAGCAAAGAGGGTGATGACTGAGAATGAAACTGCCGCGGCTTTAATCGCTAGAACTCTTCGCTCTTTAGGCGTCTTATCTGTAACGAGTGCTAAAAATATGGGCGTGGCACCTGGTGGATCCATAATTACAAAGAGTGTTACAAAGGATTGAATTGAAAATGTAAGTGCACTGATCTGGAGTGCCTTCATGCCCGTACCACCCGTCGCTGATCTGCAAGTGACTCTAATTTTTCCCATTGCTGCGGAGCCGTTTGAAATTCACCTAATGAATTGAGTTTACCGTTGCCGTGATAGTCGCTGGCACCAGTTACTACTAATCCCAATTCATTAGCGATATTTCGCAGCATGGCACGCTCATCAGGGTTTTGATCACGATGATCAACCTCAATTCCATGTAAGCCGGCCGCTACTAAATCTGAAAAATCACCTGCTTGGAGTGTTTGTCCTCTGTGGGATGCAAAGGGATGAGCAATAACTGCTACTCCCCCAGCGGCACGGATCATGGCAATCGCATCTACCGGAGTCGGTGCCGCGTGAGAGACGTAAAAAGCAGAGTCATTATTGAGCATTCCCTGAAAAGCCTCATCGCGGGATTTTATAATTCCTTTATTAACAAGTGCATCGGCTAAGTGAGGCCGTCCTAGAACCGCACCATCTGGACGTGCAGCTTCAACATCATCCATTGAAATATCAATTCCTGCTGCCCTCATCTTTTCTATCATCTTACGCATACGTGGTACGCGGCCATCACGAGTTTCTTCAAGCATTATCTGCATCTCTTTATGCTCACCGTTAAATAGCAGAGCTAACATGTGCACACTAACTCCATCATTGGTCAAGCAGGAGATTTCACTTCCTAAAGCCAGACCGATGCTCCCCCGTACTGTTTCCGCCGCTTCTGCCCAACCCGACGTCGTATCATGATCGGTGATTCCAAGAAGTGTTATGCCCAGTGAAATCGCTTTATTTACTAGCTCTCGCGGACTATCAGTTCCATCGCTCTTATTTGTGTGTGTATGTAAATCAATCATGGATTTAGCTCTACTCGCGCACTTCGTGTCCGTGTGACTACCAAAATGCAACCTGCCAAAATAAGTGCAACACCGGGCAAAATACCAAGTGGTGGCTTTTGCCCAAGCCACCATACAGCTAACACAGAGCTGACTGGAACTTCAAAGAAAATTATGAGAGAAACTATTGCAGGTGATACTCGCTTAAGTGTGGAGTTAAACATAGTATGGCCAAGAATTTGAGCACCGAAAACTAATGCAATTAAAATCCACCATTCGCGCGCATTGAAGTTAAAGAGTGAATATCCAGAAAAAAGTGCAATCGGTAGTGCTGCGATGGAACAAACAAAATAACAAATGGTTGTGTAAGAAGTTGTTTCAATTGTTCTTTGTGCTCTAGAACCAGCCATTACGTATAGTGCTGCAAGGGCAGCTGAAACAAGGGCGGCAATATCACCCAAGAAAAATCTGAGTGAAATTTGTAGATCCACTCCAGAAATCAGTAGCACACCAGAAAAACTTACAATCATTCCAAGCCACGCTTTAGATGGAATATGACCGCCACTCATCTTCACAAAGAGCGCCGCAAATATTGGTTGTAATGCGACGAGTGCTGTACCAGCTGCAACACTTGTCCAGCGCATTGCTAGAAAAAACCCCATAAAGTGCGCAGAAAGAAGAAGCCCTGCAATAACAGACCACTTCACACCATTTCGATTGAGCGGATGTCGAAGTGCAAAAGGTAGCGTGACAATTGATCCACCGAGATTTCGCCAGAAAATCAATGTAGGAATCGACATGGTGCTCAATGCAATCAAGGGCCCGGATGTGCCCACACCAAGAATTCCAAGACCTAAGCGAATGAGGTCAGGTCTGGCTGGAATAGCCGAATGGCTATCTCGGATATGGTGCCCGTTTTCCAATTGTTCACCGCCGCTCATGAGAGAAAGGTACCCTTAACCCATGAGCAGCAATCTCCTCAACCGAGTATTTCTCGCCCGTCTTGCAGGCACTGCGGTCTTTGACCCTAACGGTGATCCTGTGGGAAAGGTACGAGATGCTGTTGCGACCCTTCGTACAAATAATCTTCCACCCCGAGTCTTAGGTCTTGTCGTTGAAGTTCCTCTGCGCCGCCGAGTATTTGTACCAATCACCCGTGTTACATCCATTGAAAGTGGAACAGTTGTTATTACTGGTCTACTTAATATGCGCCGCTATGAAACACGTTCTGGTGAGGTTCTAGTCCTTGGTGACATGCTCGATCGTTCAATCACTCTTATTGCATCCGATGAAGTTGTAACGGTTGAAGATATGGGAATGGAGCAAAACCAGAGCGGTGATTGGCTCATTAATAAAGTGCACATTATGCGCGCCGGTCATGGTCTTCGCCGCAAGGGGGCAACTTCGACCGTTTCTTGGGAAGAAGTAGTTGGCTTTGCACACACCGAACACAATCAAGGCGTTGCAAATTTACTTTTAACTTTAGCTAACTTGCGTGCCGCCGATTTAGCAACTGTATTGCAGGATTTGCCACCTAAGCGTCGAGTTGAAGTTGCGGGCGCACTTGCCGATGAGCGCCTAGCCGATGTACTAGAAGAAATGGATGAAAATGCCCGTGTTTCACTCTTAGCCGAACTTGAGGGTGAGCGCGCTGCAGATGTTTTAGGTGAGATGGATCCAGATGATGCCGCTGATTTATTGCGTGAGATTGGTCAGGAGCGCGCCGAAGCACTGATTGAGTTAATGGAGCCTGAAGATGCCGAGGATGTTCTGCGACTAATGAACTATGAGGATTATTCAGCTGGCGGAATGATGACGACTGAACCAATTGTTATGAGCGCTGATTACTCAGTTGCCGATGCCCTTGCCGCAGTACGCCAGCAAGAGATTTCACCGGCGTTGGCATCACAGATTTTTATTTCTCGTCAACCACTTGAAACACCTACGGGACGTTTTATTGGCACAGTGCATTACCAACGATTATTGCGCGAACCACCGTCCACTCTCTTGGGCTCAATCGTGGATACGCACTCGCGCGGTGTCACGCCCGATGCATCTCTGCATGAGGTTTCATCACACTTGGCGAGCTATAACATGCTTTCGCTACCTGTAGTTGACGCTAATAATCGCTTACTAGGTGCGATAACCGTCGATGACGTTCTCGATCACTTACTGCCAGATAACTGGCGACATGAGCATCGCGAGAAATCGCCCGTTGAATATAAGGAGGGTTAGTCATGGCACGTAGCTTCGGTTTAGATACACCACGTGATACCCGGCGGACTCTGCGACCAAATTTTGATCCTGAAACATTTGGACGCCTATCAGAGCGCTTCGCACGCTTCTTAGGTACTGCACGTTTTTTAGTCTACATGAGCGTCTTTGTCGTTACTTGGGTTGCCTGGAACTTCATTGCGCCTAAAGATCTGCGCTTTGATGACTATCCATTTATCTTCTTAACTCTCATTCTTTCTCTGCAAGCATCATATGCTGCTCCATTAATTTTGTTGGCACAGAATCGACAGGCCGACCGCGATCGAATTCAACTCAATGAGGATCGCGCACGTAACGAGCGCAGTATCGCCGATGCCGAATATTTAACGCGTGAAATTGCAGCACTTCGAATCTCACTTGGTGACGTTGCTACACGCGATTTTGTACGCGGTGAGCTTTCAGATTTAGCGAAAGAGGTAATTGCCGAACTACGTAGCGATTCCCAATCGGACTCCGAGTAAAGATTTACTTCTCTTTATTAGTTTTTCAGTAATCTCAAAGAGGGCTTTTGCACTTACTGATTCCGGGTCAGAGATCACAACTGGAACGCCAGCATCTCCGCCTAAGCGAAGATCAACACTAAAAGGGATCTTGCCGAGTAGAGCAACATCGCTTCCGACTAACTGCGATAACCGCTTGGCTGTCTCTTCTCCGCCACCGCTTCCAAAGAGTGAAACGATCGCCCCAGTTGACGGATCTGTGTACTCAGACATATTTTCAACGACACCGATTACCTGCTGGTGAATCTGGTGTGCGATTCGACCTGCGCGTTCAGCGACTTCAGCGGCTGCAACTTGCGGAGTTGTCACAACCAAGATTTCAGAGGTTGGAATTAACTGACCGAGAGAGATCGCAAGATCTCCAGTGCCAGGCGGTAAATCGATAAGCAATAGATCTAAATCACCCCAATAGGCATCGGATAAGAGTTGCTCAAGGACTCGGTGAAGGAGTGGTCCGCGATAGGCAACTGCATCACTGCGCTCTGGTTTAAACATCTCCATTGAAACGGTTTTCACGCCAAAAGATTCGAGTGGGATAAACATTTGATCGATCGCAGTTGGACGCTGGCCCATAAGGCCCATTAAGCGCGGAATCGAGTGGCCGTATACATCGGCATCGAGGATTCCAACGCGCAATCCCTTGAGAGCGGCGGCAACTGCAAGGTTTACAGTGACCGAGGATTTTCCAACCCCGCCCTTTCCTGATGCAATTCCGATCACTCGCGTTAAAGAATCTGGTTGAGCAAATGGAATAAATTTTTCGCGGCCATTGCGCATTAACTTCTTTACATTATCGCGCTGTTCTTGTGACATAACACCAAATGTTAAATCAACTGATTTAACGCCATCGATGGCTAGAACAGCACCAGTAATATCAGTGCGCAAACGATCCTGCATTGGACAACCCGATATCGTTAAGAGGATCGAAAGAGAGACTTTGCCATTGTCCTCATTAACCCCATCGACCATTCCAAGTTCGGTAATCGAGCGGTGAAGTTCGGGATCCTGTACGGCTGTTAGCGCAACAGTTACTTGATCAATCAGACTCATATGAGATCTGGATCAATCCGTGCCTCAGGACGCTTAGGTGTTGTCACAGGCTTATCTTCCATAAGATCGGCTAACTGCTTTTTCACAAATGTCTTTGGGTGAAGATCGGCCGGTTGTAGGTTCTCAAACCCCGGGCCTAAATTCTCTTTTAACTCAGTCGTAGCCGTTTGTGAAAAAGCACGTAGCTTTTTCAATAACTTGGCAGCTTCTACCGCAACCTTTGGAAGACGCTCTGGTCCAACTAAAATCATCGCCAGAACAGCAAGGCCTAAGAGTTCTCCTGCACCGATATCAAAGAACATGCGCTTAGCCTACCTGCAATGAGCTCGTTAGTCTTTTGCCGCAATTAAGGACAATGTGGCTGAATACTCTTTGCCTTCACGCACATATGAAATTGTGATGCGGTCTCCGACATTCTTGGATCGAACGGCGACAATGAGCTCTTCGGCGGCATTTATCCCACGATCTTGAAATTTAATAATAATGTCACCTGGCTTTAATCCCGCCTTCTGAGCTGGCCCACCCGACATGATTCCAGAGCTGGTTTTGGCGATGAGTGCACCCACACCCGTAAAGTTCATATCTAATGAGACGCCTAAGACTGGGTATGTAGCTTTGCCGTTCTTGATTAATTGATCGGCTGTTTTGCGCGCTTGATTAATTGGAATCGCAAAGCCTAAACCGATTGAACCTGTCTGCGAGGTTGAACCCAGAGATGCGATTGCAGAGTTAACTCCAATGACGGCTCCTGTTGAATCAACGAGTGGACCTCCAGAGTTTCCAGGATTAATTGCCGCATCGGTTTGAAGAGCGTTAATAAATGAATTCTCAGCCCGTGATCCACCTGCAGTGACTGGACGGTTTTTAGCACTAATAATCCCCAATGTTACGGTCCCAGATAGCCCAAGTGGTGAGCCAATTGCAATTACTGGATCTCCAACGGCCACCATATCGCTATCACCAAACTGCAGCGCCGATAAGTTTGCAACAGCAATTTTTAATACTGCTAAATCATAAGAGGCATCACGGCCCACAATTGTTGCATTGTAAACATCACCATTATTGAGTGTTACACGTAGGGCGCCTCCTGTTTGTGCTACCGAGGCAATGACGTGATTATTAGTCAAGATATATCCGCTGCTATCGATAATAAAGCCAGAGCCTGTGCCGCCACCCACGCTTGTGCGAGTAGTGATTGAAACAACTGATGGTAGAACTCGTGCGGCGATTCCGGCGACAGAGTCTGGTGCTCTTTCGATAACGCTGGCAGAAGAAACTAAATTTGCATGCCTAAATAATGTACCACCTGATGCATTAACACCTAAGAAGCCACCAACGCTGCCGGCGAGTAGCGCAACAATAACGACTGTACCGCGTGTATTTTTTCTCGAGTGCGAACTTTCCCACCAAGGTGGTGCAACGTGTGTTCTCTTTGCACGGGGAAATATCATGACTGTATCTTGCTACAACTTAGTAGCGACTAACAAACCATCGCCCGATGCAATCAATGTACTCACCCAATGCTCTGAGTCATTTTTAATGATTTTCCCAGCATCGCGCAGCGAAACTGTCTTTGGATCGCGCTGGGCTGGATCGCAGACTTTAGAGCCGCCAAAGAAGTTGTCGATTACTAGAGCCCCGCCACTTCGCAAAATGCGATGTGCCTCACCGATTACAAAGGTTAAATCCTCTGGGTTGTGGCGCAAAACAACGAGATCATATGCGCGATCGGTAAGTTTTGAGATTACATCCAGAACTGAGTTAGTAATAAGACGATAACGTGTTTGGGAAATATCGGCGTCATTGAAGGCAATCTTTGCAATACGGGTGTGTTCCATCTCATCATCGATTGATGTCAAAGTTCCACTATTGAGCATTCCATCGAGCAGCCACAGGCTTCCAACACCTGAACCCGTACCCACTTCGACAACTGACTGTGCCGATAATGTAAAGGCTAAATGACGAAGGTAGGCACCGGCACCGGGTGTTACATCTACCGCACCGAGCTCGATTCCACGTGCACGTGCCTGTGATTTAAAGTGATCTTCAACGATAAAGTTTTCAGCGTACGAGTGTGGATCGATTTTCATCACAGAGACATAATCCAATGCGTTAATAAACGAACTCCATAACCTGTACCACCTTTTGGATTTTCTCCTGCATCGACTTCGCTACGACCAGTACCGGCGATATCTAAATGTAACCAACGCCGAGTACCAGCAAAATGCTCAAGAAATAACGCCGCTGTTACTGATCCAGCTGAATATTTAGCAGCGCTAGCATTGTGATTTAAATCTGCAACATCACTATCCAACGAATCTTTGTAATCATCGATAAGTGGCATGCGCCAAACACGATCTCCTGAATCTGTGCCAGCCTTTACAAACTGGGCTGCGAGCTTGTCATCACGTGTGTACATTGCAGCAAACTGCCGACCGAGCCCTAAAGTTGCCGAACCTGTCAGTGTTGCAATATCGATTAAATAATCAGGGTCTAAATTAATATCAGCATATGCCAGGCCATCGGCAAGAACTAAGCGGCCCTCTGCATCGGTATCGACTACCTCAACAGTTGTTCCTCCATAATGTTTAATCACATCACTAGGGCGCTGAGCAGTAGCCGAGATAGCGTTTTCAGCACACATCATGAGGGCGGTAACACGCACATTAGGTTGTAACTCTTCAAGTGCTGTAAGTGTTGCAAGTATTGCTGCAGCACCGGCCATATCTGACTTCATGGGAATCATTAATTCGTATGGGCGCTTTAAAGAAACTCCCCCTGTATCAAAGGTGATTCCCTTACCTACTAAAACTATGTGAGGCAGTGCTGCAACTGAGCTTTTCCTATTTTTGGGGGTATAGCTCACCTCAATAAAGCGTGGGCCTGGATCTGGTGATGAGTTGCCCACAGCACGCAGACCACCAAAATCTTTTAGTGCTTTGCCACCGAGAACACTTACTTTTAGTCCATTTGATTTGGCGAAGGCTTGCGCTTGTGTAGCCATCCACGCAGGAGTCTTAATATTAGAAGGCGTATGGACCATATCGCGAGCGCGCGCAACTGCTTTCGCATAAACATGAGCAGCATTTACAATCTCCTTATCATCACTTGCAACTAAGAAAGTGGGAACATCGGCAGATTTTCCACTTTTTAAACTCCATAGGTATGCACCCATGGTTAGTGAGATTGCATGTGCGGCAATATCAGCTTTATTTACTGCACATGCCGAATAAAGCGTAGATTTTTTTCCTCGAACCTTACGGGCTATTGCTGTTGCGGCGATACGAAAGGCAGGAGTTGTTGCATCGCCAAGTGCTGTTAAATAAATCCGATCGGTGACACAGTTTTGTGCACTAACTGGGATTTCAAATATTTCCCCAATTTTTCCGGTAGGTGAAAAAAACGAAAGCTCATCTAGTAAATTGATTTCAAAACACTGCTGAATATCTTCAATAATTGTGCCTGGGCCCTTAAAAATAAAACTCTCAGCACCATCGCTCACATATGCCAGTGCAATTACATTGGCCGATGTAGCGGCGTTGAGTTTTACTGGTGCGCTGGCAAGTGTTGAAGACATGCGTTGAAGGCTATCGCCTAGGAATGCTTTACTTCTTAACTAAAGCGACCGCGGCATGAAGTGCGGCGCTGAGATTATTTGCTTCCTCTGGGTTCAGTTCGACCACTAGACGTCCACCGCCCTCAAGAGGGATTCGCATGACCAGGGAGCGTGCCTCCTTGGTGACCTCCATGGGGCCATCACCTGTGCGTGGTTTCATGGCTGCCATGGGAAGACTCCTCTAAAAGATTGGGCGAAAATGCAAGGGCGTAAGTATCTCGCATTTATCACGCTGGTGGGAAATCGGATCTATAGCCCCAGAAGCCCGCTTAACCGTGCCTTTCCCGTAGTGATAACTGCATCCACGGCACGTACCGGTACCGATAAAAGCTCGGCAATCTCATCTGAGGACATAGATCGCAGATAGTGCATGGTCAAGATAAAGCGCTCCTCTTCAGGCAGGGATGCCAACACCTCTGCCAAAGTTGTGGGCGCACTCATGGCCTAAGGCTATCGCTGGATGGATGGGGCTTGCTTGAAGCCTTGAGCCCGTTGTATTTAGCGAATTGATCGAGCAAAGCGTGCCAGTGAAAGGCGCACACCGAGATAGAGCCCGGGTGAAATGAGAATGAATACCGCCCGTGGGGCAAGAACTTCCTCTGACCAATCAAATCGTGTCTGGCCTTCATGTATCTCATGTAACTCAAAACGTCCACTGCCTTTAATGATTGACCCTGTGTGAATCACATCGCACAAATACGGCGGAGCCCATGCACTTACTCGCATTGTGTCGAGTATTCCAAATCCTTTAATACCAGTAAAGGCGCTGATGCATGTACCAATACCATCACGGATCTGTGATGTCACCGAAACCTTTGTCTGTAACATCCAATCGCCTTGTTTCTCCCAGTCAACAAGTGAATCCCAAACCTGTTGAATCGGTGCATCGATTGTGAGCGAAATTGCAATGTGATTACTTCTCATTGACCACATGCCGCGAGTGCATCCTCGATAGTTGTGGTCCATGAGATCAAATCACGCATTCCTGGCTTAATGAAATTCTCAGACTCTAAATGGAGAACTAATTCATGAAGTGGATCATAGATACCAAATGGATCAAGAATCACAACTGGCTTATTATGAAATTTTAAATAGCGTCCAACCCAGATTTCGAAGAACTCCTCAAGCGTGCCGGCACCTCCAGGCAATGTAATAAAGGCATCGGAGATATCTGTAATCATCGCTTTGCGCTCGCCCATTGTTTCTACGACATGAAGTTCGTCATTGTCATGATCTGCAAACTCAATGTCTACGAGTGCTTGTGGAATCACTCCAACGGTTCGACCATTGACTGCACGCGCACCTCGCGAAACAGCGCCCATCATTGAAATATGGCCACCGCCTGTAACAAGCTCCCAGGAAGCAGAGCCGATGCCTTCGCCTAATTGATAGGCAAGATCTACATATTTTGGGTCGATAGTTGGTGAGGATGAGCAAAAGACAGCGATACGCATGTGAGAAAGAATAGGGGTTAGGCTTAGCACATGGAGACCATTGCATCTGGCCACGCAATTACCACGATGTCAGGTGGCATCCTTCTTGATGCTTGGTTTCCAGCACCGACCTTATCCGCTCTGAGCTCTACAATTCCGAGCGAACTCACCGCGCTAGTGGGAGCAGATAGTGTGCGTGGAGTAAGCCGTGAAATCGCAAGTATTGAGATTGATATTTCAACTGCTCCAACTTCGGCACTCGATGCATATCTACGTTTACATCTCTTATCGCATCGATTAATAAAGCCACACGGGGCAAATCTTGATGGCATCTTTGGGCTACTTACCAATGTTGCATGGACATCGGCTGGCCCATGTGCAGTTGAGAATTTCGAACTAACACGTGCACGATTGAAGGCAGCACATGGTCATGTCACTGTTTTCTCAATCGATAAGTTTCCCCGAATGGTTGATTACGTGGTTCCAAGTGGAGTACGCATCGCAGATGCCGATCGTGTCCGCTTAGGTGCTCACTTAGCACCAGGCACAACAATCATGCATGAAGGCTTCGTTAACTTTAATGCAGGGACTTTGGGCACTTCAATGGTTGAGGGGCGCATTTCTGCCGGTGTAGTTGTTGGAGATGGCAGTGACATTGGCGGTGGTGCATCAATCATGGGGACATTAAGTGGTGGCGGAAAACAAGTTATCTCAATAGGTGAAAAAACTCTGCTCGGTGCAAACTCTGGATGTGGAATCTCCCTTGGAGATAACTGCGTCATTGAAGCAGGAACATATATAACTGCAGCATCAAAGCTTCGTCTGCCCGATGGTGAGATCGTAAAGGCTGCAACGCTTTCGGGTGCTCATAATCTATTGTTCCGTCGTAACTCGCTAGATGGCGCACTTGAAGTAGTGAGTCGTACTGGAACCTGGGGTGGACTTAACTCAATTCTGCACGCTAACTAAATCAAAGTATGCAGATGGAATCTTTGTTCGACTTCTAAAAGTTTCACCACGAATCGTAAATTGCGCTCCAGTACTAGATGTGGCACGGATCTGACCTACGGTTCCACTCTCATTGCGTGAGAGTACTTCTAGCGTTACAACATCGGGCAGTAAAAATGCAGCAGCAATGACTGACTGCGCAACCGCACGATCCCATGTAACAAATCGTGGATTCAGAGCTATTTCTAAACTCCCAGGGTCATCGACAATCTGCGTATACGCTTTTGCGCTACCCCAAGCATTCAGCGCGAGCTCAGTCTTGCCCCCCGAAGACGAGAAGAAGTAGCTGGTGATTGGTAGGCCAGCCTGCGTGATTACTAACCCTGCGGTTTCTATGACGGTCTGTTTCCATACGAGGCCGTATTTAAGCTCCAACTCTTTGGCATAGCCTAAAAATAACTGATCTGAAATCTCACCATATAGATCACAATCACAAGCGGCTCTATAGACCCCGGCTTTGCTGAGCGCATATGTTCGTGATGCAATCGCTTGGGCCGCAAGAGCGGCTAATGGCCAATACGAAGGCATCTCACTTATGCCCCATAGATACTCATCACCAAGGCGCACTGAATTTGTGAGCTCTAAGCGATATCCCAGTACTGCATCTTTTACAGCTCGAATCTGCATCTGCCCATAACGATACTTCTTTGTCGCACCATTCTGGTTAACCGAGATTAAGGCATCAACTCCAGGTAAATATCTAGTACCGCTCCAGCGAACAGTGAAGTTACGGCTCTTTGTAAAACTCGTAATCTTCTTACCTATTCTCACACTTGGCACAACGCTGGCACCTAATACTGAGAGATTTAATGATGCCTTGCTTGAAAAAACAGCGATTGGAACTGCATCTACTTGATCACCGATGTCACCGCTAAAGAGTTGGACAAGTCCACCGTCGGTATTTGTTGAAATCTTTGTACTCGTGAGCAAGTGACCGATATTTACTCGCAGTATTTTTGAATCAACTACTGGTTCAATCGCAACATCTTTATAAAAATATTTAAGAATCTCCTCTGATGTGCGGCCAGCTAGCGCCATAGACCTGGCACCCATCTGAGACATGCCAACTCCATGACCATAACCCGATCCATGGAATGAAAAGGTTGACGGGATATCTATCGCTGAAGCAGGAGTTGTGCATAATGAAAGGAGAAGAAGAGGTGCAAGAAGTTTTCTAAACATCCTCATCGATGGCTGCACTCTTTCCGACCTGTAAAAACTCTTGGTATGCATCAATCGTCGCATCGGGGGCGCCACGTTGGACCAACTTACCCTTGTGTAACCATGCAACGTCGTTGCATACATCGCGCAGAGTTGCCATTGCATGGCTGACAAGAATCAATGCCCGATCATCACTGCGCAGCTCTTTGATGCGGTTAAGTGACTTTTCCTTAAAATGTGCATCTCCCGTGCTCAGTGCCTCATCAACGATCAAGATATCTGGGCGCACAGTAGCTGCCACTGAAAATGCCAGGCGCGAGAACATTCCCGATGAATATGTGCGCATCGGTGCATCGATCGCCTCTCCCAGTTCAGAGAAATCTGCAATCTCTTGAAAATGGCTTTCAATCTCATCGCGCGACATACCCGCAGCTAAGCCGCCGAGAAAGACATTGTCGCGGCCAGACATCGATGGATTAAAGCCAACGCCTAAGGCCAGCAATGTGCTGACGCTGCCAAAGACTTCTATGCGGCCTTGTGAGGGAGGAATTATTCCGGCGATAACGCGCATCATTGAAGATTTACCGGCACCATTTGTTCCGATAACACCTAAAACTTGGCCATATTCGACATCGAGATTTACATTATCGAGAGCTCGAATCACGCGCGTATGTTTTGACCCACGTCCTAAAGATTTAACGCGTGCCTTTAACGTGGGTCTGCGATCGATAGCAGTTGTGTATGTAAGACCTAGACCGCGAACTGAAACTGCAATCTCATTAGTCTTGTGCGCATTAGAGACGGACGGCAAATTCACGCTCCCTTGCAAGGAAGAAATAAGTACCAATTAAAAATATTCCGCTCGCCCATGCCAAGCCTTCTAGCAAACTAGAACTCTGTGGGGCCTGTCCATGCACTACTGCACGAGACCAACTATCGAGAATTGGAAAGAGTGGGTTAAGAACTTCTATCGCCTTTAGTTGTGGCTTGAGCGAGGATGCCTCGTAGAGAATCGGTGAAAGATAGAGAAGCGTACGAGTTAAGTAAGGTAGGAAGCTGGCGATATCGCGGAAGTAGACATTGATGCACGAGATTGTGATGGCAAGACCTAGTGCAAGTAACATGGCAATCAATAGGACTGGAAAAGCCCAGAGCATCTGCCAAGAAAAGGGAAGTCCCAAAACGCTGCGGATGATCACAAAGATTACAAGTGTAGGAAGAAACTTAAATACTGCGATAACAACTGCCGAGATCGGAAGCATGATTCTTGGAAATGCAGTGTTAAGAATGAGGCGCTGGCCAGCGGTAATTGATTTAACCCCGCCTGTCAGTGAGTTTGCAATAAGATAAAAGAGAAATAGCGTCGCCGTTAGATGGGCATAGCGGGTGCTATCTGATGAGCCCCCAATAATGATGATTAAGAGGAAATACACGGCTGAAAGCAGCAGTGGATTAAGCACTAGCCATAGTTGGCCAAAGACTGAGTCAAAGTGTTGTTCACGAAGTTCTGAGCGCGAGTACTCAGAGATGAATGTTCGACGTGACCAGAGAGATTTCCAGTATTGAACTAGCGGTGGCAGACCTGCCTTAAATGGCTCATAGACCTGCAACGGTGCGCTCACGGTCGTAAGGCTACCTTACGGTGCAAGCGACTTAGGTGAAGTAAGGAAGCCCGTCCCCCAACACATATGCATAGTCAGAAGAATGAGCGGTAAAGAGATGATTTCACCCAAAGATTTTCCGATCACAATCGATGCCAGCAGAATAAAGAGTGCGTAGACAAGGGCTGGAATCAGAAAGATTGTCGTTATCAATGTACCAAGAATTATTGATAGCAAAGATACTAAAACTGTAAAGGGCGGAGCTAAGTATCTGTAATTAATTGTTCCTTCATGGCGACGTGACACTACGCGTCGCCAACGACCATATTCAAAGTATTGACGCGCAAGTGCGCTTACCGTTGAACGGGGGCGATAAGTAACAACTAAGCGGGGATCAAAATAGATGAGACCACCTACAGAACGCAGACGAAAATTTAACTCCCAATCCTGGGCACGGGTAAAGCGTTCATCAAAACCACCGACTGCAAGTAAAGCCTCTTTTCTAAATGCTCCTAAATAAACAGTGTCGACGGCCCCTGCCATTCCGCCGGTGTGAAATCGTGATGCCCCAACTCCAAGTGGACTGCGCATCGCACGTGCAACTGCCCGCTCAAACACACTATTGCCTACCGCAGCCATGACACCGCCAACATTAACTGCCCCACTCTGTGTGAGAATCTCTAGAACTAAAGATAAGTAGTTCTGCGGAATCTCTGAGTGGCCATCGACGCGCACAATATTTGAGTACTGCGAACTCTTAACTGCAAGATTTAATCCCGTGGCAGTACGACCTGTCGGATTTTCAACAATTACTACTCGTGAGTCCGCCTGTGCCAGAGTGCGAGCAATAGCCTCAGTTCCATCCGAAGATGGCCCAATCGCTAAAACTACTTCAAATAGACCATGAAAATCCTGTGACAAGATTGCGTGCACTGAGTCGGCTAAGTGCGCAGCCTCATTGCGCACCGGAAGAATTACTGAGATTTCACGCTTCGGTGAGCCATATAACTCATTTGCTGATGTCGACATAACCCCACCACCGTATCGCTGAAGTAGTCTTCGCCTGTGAAAGCGACGCGTCCAATTCGGATTATTACCTCACTCTCCCTCGCCGTCGTTGCGATCTCAGCCATTGCATGGCTGGGTCTAGGTCAGGTGAGCGGGGCAATAGACCGCATAGATGTCTTTAGCTCACTTGGTAAGCGCCCAGATAATCCATCGACTGCTCTTAATTATTTACTTGTTGGCTCTGATACTCGCGAAGGTTTAACAAAGGAACAGTCCAAACTTCTACGTGTTGGAACAACTAAAGCCGCTGCGGGCGCGCGCTCTGACACCATGCTTTTAGTACACATCAGTAAATCCCGCGACAAGGCGACGATTATTTCGATTCCACGTGATTCGCTCGTAATTATTCCAGAGCATAAATCATCTATCTATAAGGATAGAACCGTTGCTGCTGGCAATGGCAAAATTAACTCTGCATTTGCATGGGGTGGTGCACCGCTTCTCATTCAAACAATTGAAAATGAAACCGGTGTTCGTATCGATCATTATGTTGAAATCGGTTTTGCAGGATTTGCCGGAATGGTTGATTCACTGGGTGGGATCGATGTCTGTTCCAAAAAAGACATCAACGACCCCAATAGCCATCTAGTGATGAGCGCGGGTGTACATACCCTCGATGGAATTGAGGCACTTAAATATGTGCGTACTCGTGACTTTGATGGAATGGGTGACTTGGGCCGTATGCAACGTCAGCAACAGTTCATGAGCGCTGTGCTGCGCAAAGTTACGAGCACTGGAGTACTGCTCAATCCTGTTAAGTTAGTGAGCTTTTTTAACGCTGCAATAGCAACAGTCAAAACCGATTCGCAGCTCGATAGCAGTGATCTAATCACACTTGCCAAACAGCTCAAGAATCTCTCTGCGAGCAAGGTTCGCACTCTCACAATTCCACTGGGTAATGCCAATGCTCGCGTGCCCGGACTCGGTTCGGTTGTTACATGGGACAAGGTCTTAGCCCCTGATCTATTTAATCGTCTACGTGAAGATCTACCTCTCGTTGATGAGCTCACACCTTCACCATCGGCATCATCTAGCGCCTCTGCCACACCGACAATCGTCGATAAATTCAAGACGCGAACCGCCGATGAAAATCCATGCGGAGCGCTGAAGTAAACTCATGTCCATGAAATCAACACTCTCGGTTATTGGCTGCGGATATTTAGGTGCAACACATGCAGCTTGTATGTCATCGCTTGGTTTCACCGTTATTGGTGTTGATACAGATCCAGTCAAGGTTGCGATGCTCTCGCGCGGAGAGCTCCCATTTTATGAGCCCGGCCTAGATACCTTGTTGGCGCAAGAGATTAAAACTGGCCGCTTAACGTTTACAACTGATTTTTCTGCTATCGCCGATGCCGACATTCATTTTGTCTGTGTTGGTACACCCCAGAGTAAAGATGGATTAGCAGCAGATCTGACCTACGTGAAATCGGCAGTTGCTGCAATTGCACCTCATTTAAAAGAAGGTGCTCTCGTAGTTGGAAAATCAACGGTCCCAGTTGGTACGGCTCAATCTCTACGCGAACAGCTTGCACAGATAGCACCACAGGCTGACCTTGCATGGAATCCAGAGTTTTTGCGTGAGGGTTTTGCCGTTGAAGACACATTGACACCTAACCGCCTTGTTGTTGGTGTTGCTAACGATCGCGCCGAGCAGATTCTCAAAGATGTTTATGCCCCAATCCTCGCCCTTGGTACTCCTTGGATTCGCGCCGATCTTCCAACTGCCGAACTCGTTAAGGTAGCCGCGAACTCATTTCTTGCAACAAAGATCTCATTTATTAATGCAATGGCTGAAGTTTGTGAAGCAGCTGGCGGAGATGTCACTGTTCTTGCTAAGGCAATCGGTTATGACCCACGTATTGGTAGCCGCTTCTTACAAGCAGGAATTGGTTTCGGCGGTGGCTGTCTACCTAAAGATATCCGTGCATTTATGGCGCGTGCCGAAGAGCTTGGCGCTAAGCAGGCACTTGAATTCTTGCGAGAGATTGATGCAATTAATCTCCGTGCCCGCCAACGTGTGATCGATGTTGTGCGCAGTGATTTATCGGAGGATTTAACTCAGTACACAATCGCAGTACTAGGTGCGACCTTTAAACCAGATAGTGATGATGTGCGCGACTCCCCAGCACTCGATATAGCCGTGCAGTTACATGCCGCCGGTGCCACTGTAGTTGTGCACGATCCCAAAGGTATTGAGCCCGCCCGTAAACGCTTCCCTACTCTCACCTTTGCCGAGTCTGTGAACGATTGCGTAAAAGGTGCTGATTTAATTCTGCACTTAACTGAGTGGAAAGAGTACCGAGCCCTCGATCCTTTAGTTATCGGAGAATTAGTTAAAAACAAGATGATTATCGATGGACGCAACGCCCTTGATCGCGATCTATGGCGAAGCGCAGGTTGGAAGTTCCACGCATTAGGGCGCAGCGATTAACGAGAGCGAAGTAATCGATGCTCTCCTTGCAATGAAGGTGTGGGCCGTCGTCGGTCTTGGTAATAATCCAGATCGCGCAGCCTTTGGTGTTGCCAAACTATTGCAGGACAAGGGTCATCAGATTATTCCGGTCTATCCACGCGCCGAAGTCGTACATGGGCAGATTGGTTATAAGGCACTCAGTGAGATTCCAGTACAAGTTGATGTCGTTGACTGCTTTGTGAACTCATCCATAGTGGGAAAGGTTGTCGATGAAGCGATTGCAATCGGTGCAAAGGCTGTTTGGCTTCAGCTAGATGTTATCGATGAATCTGCAGTTGCTCGGGCACAGGCGGCAGGATTATTGACGGTCATGAATCGTTGTCCAGCAATTGAATATCGAAGCCGCTAACTAAAATCCAGTTTTTTGATTTCGACGTGATGTTAAGTTGGCAGCCTTTGCCTTTGCTTCGCTATTAATATCTTTCAGAGCTTGAGCTACCTTGGCTGAGATCGCAGCATCTGAGGCTCCTAAAATGCGAGCTGCAAGTAGGGCGGCATTCTTAGCGTTTCCCACACCAACCGTTGCAACTGGGATTCCTGCAGGCATCTGCACAATAGAGAGTAATGAATCCATTCCATCTAAGTTTTTTAGGGCAATGGGAACACCTATGACTGGCAACGTAGTAAGAGATGCAACCATGCCTGGTAGATGAGCTGCCCCACCAGCACCAGCGATAATAACTTTGTAGCCTTTGGCAGCAGCATTTTGTGCAAACTCCACCATTTCAACTGGCATGCGATGAGCCGATACAACATCGGCATCGTAGGAGATTCCTAGCTGCTCTAAAGTTTTAGCAGCATCTTCCATGATGGGCCAGTCAGAGTCTGATCCCATGATTAGTGCAACATCACTCATCAATTTCTCCGCTCATGTAATCAAGGGCGTGCTGGACTGCGTGGCTTAATTCTACGGCGTCATTGCCTAAGAGAGTTACATGGCCAATCTTGCGACCAGGACGCACATCTTTCTTGTAGTGATGGAACTTTAAGCCTGGATTTCTCGCCATCAGGTGCAGATATGGTCGATACATATCTGTTTTACTCGAGCCAAGGATATTTCCCATAACGGCAACAGGTGCACTCATCGATGTATCCCCGAGTGGCAAATCTAAAACCGTGCGCAGATGCTGCTCGAACTGTGATGTCACCGAACCTTCGATTGTCCAGTGGCCCGAATTGTGGGGGCGCATAGCAAGCTCATTAATAAATAGTTGATCACCTTTAACAAACATCTCAACTGCCATCACACCAATAAGGCTGATCTCCTGTGCAATATCTAGCGCCAATTTCTGCGCCAGTGTGCTCATCTCTTGGTTCAGTTGCGGTGCTGGCGTAAGAGTCATTGTGCAGATTCCATCAACCTGCACAGTTTGTGTAGGCGCCCATGTACTTGCCTGGCCATGAGGTGAGCGAGCGACCATTACTGCGATCTCATAATCAAATTCGACTAGCTCTTCGATCAGAACCTTTCCTACCTCTGCGATGAGGGCGCTTAACTCTTTCTCAGAGTTTATTTTCCAAACTCCGCGGCCGTCATATCCACCTAAAATAGCCTTTGCTATCAATGGATATCCAGTAACACCGTGTGCTGTTGTTACAACACTAGATTTTGGCGATGGAAAGTTACTCAACCGTTGGCGCATCTCTGCCTTATCTTGTGAGTAAATAAATGCACTTGAGCTAGGTCTTACAACAACTCCTGCTGCTTCAAGGGCCTTAATGACGCTCAGTGGAATTAGCTCATGTTCGAAAGTTACGACATCGCATTTCTTGGCAAATTTAAGGACCGTATCGACATCTGCATAATCACCGACATCATGATTGGCAATCTGTGCCGCGCTCTCATTAGGACTCTGCGCTAATAAGAGGAGATTAATGCCGAGGTCGATCGCAGGTGCAACGCTCATTCGGGCGAGCTGACCCGCACCTATGATGCCAACTGTAGGGAAGGAATCGCTCACTGGCTTATCGTAGATGAACTATGTCAGCGGCTTGAACGTGGGCTCCAGTATCTAATACCAATTCGCCTCGAGCGCTTATAGATGCAGCTATTGCGCTTTCTATCTGGCCATCTGGATACTCCACTCGAACTTTGCGCCCGATTGTGGCGCTCTTCTGGCTGTAAGTGGCCTTAATCTCATCGCTTCCACAATCCCAATTCATAAAGTTGGTTTCAAAGATTTTTAGTAGATCCGGTAGCAGTTGGTTTCGAGTGAGTGATTGCCCACCTTCGATAAAAATCGATGTAGCTGTTGGCACTGGAAGCTCTGAAGGCTGCATGGCAACATTGATTCCGATTCCTATAACTACTCCATCACCTATAACCTCTGTGATCAGCCCCGCTACTTTTTTATTGTTTATTAAAATATCGTTGGGCCACTTTACCTGTGCATTGAACTGAGAAAGTATCTGCGCAACACTGACACCGGCGATCAGCGGAATCCATCCCCAATCATCGCGATTTCTTTGTGGCTCAATATAAAGAGAAAATAAAAGAGCACTTGACTTTGGTGCATCGAAAGTTCGCGTCAATCGTCCACGTCCTGCGCTTTGGAATTCGGCGACAATAACATCACCTGCGCGCGCATCACCGGCTCGCACGCACGCGACTAAATCGCTCTGTGTCGATGCCGTGAGTTCAACCACGCTTACTCGCCAGTACTGCGTCACTGCGGCATTGATTTTTGAACTATCGAGGGGCGTGCTTAGCATTTCTCTCTCCACGCCTAGTACCGTAGGGGCATGAGCCGTGATATGCACACAACTGCCGGAAAAATCGAAGATCTACGCGCACGAGTCGAGGAAGCGGTCCACGCTGGTTCGGCACGTGCAGTAGAGAAGCAACATGCCAAGGGTAAGAACACCGCTCGCGAGCGCATTGCCATGCTCGTCGATGAGGATTCATTTACCGAGATTGATGAGTTCGCACGCCACCGCTCGACTCAGTTCGGTATGGAAAAGAACCGTCCGTACGGTGATGGCGTTGTCATTGGTACTGCAACTGTAGATGGCCGCCCCATCGCTTTGTATTCGCAGGACTTCACAATCATGGGAGGCTCTCTGGGCGAGGTCCACGCAGATAAGATCGTCAAGATTGCAGCCTTTGCATTAAAAAGTGGAATCCCGCTCATTGGAATAAATGACTCAGGCGGTGCACGTATTCAAGAGGGTGTTGCATCACTATCTGGCTACGGCAAGATCTTTCGTCTTAATACTCGCTCATCTGGTGTTATCCCCCAGATCTCATTAATTCTTGGTCCCTGCGCCGGCGGTTCTGCTTACTCACCTGCGCTCACTGACTTCACGGTTATGGTCAATGAGACATCCCATATGTTTATTACTGGCCCTGATGTCATTAAAACCGTCACTGGCGAAGAAGTAGATATGGAAGAGCTTGGCGGTGCACGCACGCACAACACTAAAACTGGTAACTCACACTACTTGGCCGAAAATGAGTCCGATGCCATTGATTACGTTAAGGCTCTTCTCTCCTATTTACCATCAAATAATATGGATAGTGCGCCGCATCTTCCTCCAACACAGTCACTTGATAAGACTGCTGCCGATTTAGCTCTAGATACTTTGATTCCAGATAATACAAACCAGCCATATGACATGAAGGTTTTAATCCAAGCGCTTGTAGATGAGAGCGAGTTTCTTGAAGTACATGCGCTATATGCACCAAATATTATCGTAGGTTTTGCACGTATAGAAGGTGAATCAATTGGAATTATTGCTAACCAACCATCGCAGCTAGCTGGTACTTTAGATATTAATTCAAGCGAAAAAGCCGCTCGCTTCCTGCGCTTCTGCGATGCATTCAATATTCCGATATTAACCCTCGTTGATGTACCTGGATTCCTACCCGGCACTGAGCAAGAGTGGGATGGAATCATACGACGAGGTGCAAAACTGCTCTACGCCTACGCCGAGGCATCGGTCCCGCTTGTCACACTTATTACGCGCAAGGCCTACGGAGGCGCATTTATCGTTATGGGTTCAAAGTATCTCGGCAGCGATATAAATTTTGCATGGCCTAGCGCCGAGATTGCAGTTATGGGAGCACAAGGTGCTGTCAATATTCTCTACCGTAAAGAGCTTGCCGATGCTAAAGATCCTGCCAGCAAGCGCAGTGAATTAGTTAACGACTACAACGAATCATTAGCAAATCCATACTTGGCGGCAGAGCGCGGGACAATCGATACAGTCATTGAACCAAATCAATCTCGGGCATATATCACCAAGGCTTTTAGAACTTTAAAAACTAAGCGCGATACTCTGCCAGCGCGCAAGCATGGAAATATTCCGCTGTAATGGAGTTTTCAATTATAAAAGGTGAAGCAACTGCCGAAGAGCTAATGGCTATCGAGCATGCGATCTCACTGCATAAGCGTGAAGAGTTGGTACCAGTAATTCGTAAAAGTACATTTGGCCGCCCGCAGCTTCGCAAACCTCTCAACAAAAACTTTCGCTTCGGCCGATCGAATTAATCCCTTAATGCCAAAGCTCATCCTTGCTTCTGCCTCCACGTCACGTCGGCGCTTGCTTGAATCTGCAGGATTAACACCGATCGTTATGGTCAGCCATGTCGATGAAGAGACCGAGTTTTTTAACGCCCTATCCCCAACCGACATGGTGATCGCCCTAGCAATTACTAAGGCGCACACAATCCTTGAACAGATTGATTTTCCGGCAATAATTATCGGCTGTGATTCAACATTTGAATTTGATGGTCAGTCCTTAGGTAAACCCGGTACACCAGAAATCGCTTTCGAACGGGCAAAGCGTGTTCAAGGCAACTCTGGACTATTACACACGGGCCACTGCCTGATTGATACAGTGAAAGAGCGTGAAATCTCTGGCATCGTTACAACCAAAGTCACCTTTGATGTAATGAGTGATGATGAGATTAATGATTACGTTGCAAGTGGAGAGCCTTTGCATGTTGCCGGAGGCTTTACTCTCGATGGCTTTAGCTCACCTTTTATCCCCTCGATTGAGGGCGATTACACCAACGTTGTTGGAATTTCGATGCCGTTTATCAGAAAGGCATTCGCGCAACTTGGTTATTCATGGCCAGAGGTTAAGGTCATGCAATGAAACGCGTATTAGTTGCTAACCGCGGTGAAATCGCAGTCCGCGTCATACGGGCATGCAAAGACCATGGACTAGAGAGCGTGGCCGTTTATTCCGAAGAGGATCGCACAGCCATACACACCGGCATGGCAGATTCTGCGTACTCATTGAATGGTACAACTGCGACACAGACATATTTAAATATTGAAAAACTTATTGCGCTAGCTCTTAAATCTGGCGCCGATGCAGTGCACCCTGGTTATGGTTTTTTATCAGAGAATGCAAACTTTGCTCAAGCTGTTATCGATGCCGGCTTAATTTGGATCGGGCCACCGCCTGCGGCAATACGTGCACTCGGAGATAAGGTTTCTGCACGTAAAATCGCGGCAAAGGCGGGTGCACCATTAGTTGCAGGTACTAAAGATCCAGTTGAGGGACATGAAGAGATCACTGCCTTTGCTAAAGAGCATGGCCTGCCAGTTGCAATTAAGGCTGCACATGGCGGCGGCGGGCGTGGATTAAAAGTTGCTCGCACGATGGAGGAGATTCCCGAGCTTTTTGCATCGGCGGTACGCGAGGCAATCAGTGGCTTTGGGCGCGGTGAGTGTTTCGTTGAACGCTACCTGGATAAGCCACGCCATGTTGAAACACAAGTCTTAGTTGATATGCACGGACATGCTGTAGTTGTCAGTACCCGTGACTGTTCATTGCAGCGACGCCACCAAAAATTAGTCGAAGAGGCCCCTGCTCCATTTTTAACCGATGCTCAAAATGAAGAGCTCTATCGATCAAGTAAAGCGATTATGAAAGAGGCTGGATACGTCGGTGCCGGTACTTGTGAGTTTTTAATTGGCCTCGATGGCACGATCTCATTTCTTGAAGTAAATACACGCTTACAAGTCGAACACCCAGTCAGCGAAGAGGTTACTGGTATCGATTTAGTACGCGAACAGTTCAGAATCGCAATAGGTGAGCCTCTGGGCTTTGATGATCCCGTAATCCGAGGTCACTCCATCGAATTTCGAATTAATGGTGAGGATCCCGGACGATCATTCTTACCGGCACCGGGGCGTATTACTCAGTGGGTTATTCCAACTGGTCCCGGTGTTCGAGTGGATGCTGGCTTTAAAAATGGTGACACAATCGGTGGAAACTTTGATTCACTTCTTGCAAAGTTAATCATTACAGGTGCAACTCGCCAAGAGGCCATCGAACGTGCCCGAAGAGCTCTTGCAGAGTTTTCAATCGATGGCTTAGCTACAGCACTTCCCTTTCACCGTGCGATACTTGAAGACCCTGCATACACTGAAATTTTTAAGGTTTATACAAGTTATATTGAAAACGAATTTGTGAATACAATCCCTACATTTACAGCCACTACCGAGCCACTTCAATCACATATGGCGCCCGAGTATCTGGTAACTGAGATAAATGGAAAACGTTTTGAGATTATGGTGCATGCTCCAAAACCCATTGTTAAGCGCCATCGTGCTAAGGCCGGTATGGCGGGTGGATCGGGTGGATCTGCTCTTTCTAGCCCCATGCAAGGCACAGTTGTAAAGATCGCCATTGAAGAGGGCGCCAGCGTTAACGTTGGAGATTTAATCATCGTTCTTGAAGCGATGAAGATGGAACAGCCTCTGATGGCCCATAAATCAGGAGTAATCTCTAACTTAACGGCCGTTATTGGTGCCACAGTTTCTAGTGGAACCATTCTCTGTGAGATTATTGACGCATGACATCAAGCGAACTTCTCTATAGCGATCCATTAGCGTGTGCAACTGCAGCAGCGCAAGAGATTATTGCACGTACTGGCGTTGCATCACATGATGTCGCACTCATTATGGGTTCGGGTTGGGTGAGCGCTGTTGATGCACTTGGAACGCCTGCCTATGAATGTAATGCCGAAGAGTTGACTGGATTTCTACCACCAACTGTTGAAGGCCACTCTGGAAAAGTTCGCTCCTATGCAATTGAAGCCGATGGAAAGAAATTACGTGCTCTCGTATTTTTAGGTCGTACACATTTATATGAGGGCAAAGGTGTCGAACCAGTTGTTCATAGTGTTCGCGCAGCGGTTAAAGCCGGTTGTAAGATCATTATTCTTACAAATGCCTGTGGCGGAATAAATACAAAGTTCTCAGTTGGGCAACCAGTTTTAATCCGAGATCACATATCGTTGACTGCAGTATCGCCGCTATCAGGTGCAACTTTCGTAGATTTGACCGATCTATATAGCAAACGAATCCGTGAAATTGTAAAGCGTGAGGATTCAACTCTGGATGAGGGTGTTTATGTTCATTGGCGTGGACCAACATATGAAACTCCAGCGGAGATCCATATGATGCGCACGATGGGCGGGGATTTAGTAGGGATGTCCACTGTGCCTGAGGCGATCGCCGCACATGCTTTAGGGGCTGAAATTCTAGGAATCTCATTAGTGACAAATGCTGCCGCTGGAGTCACTGGCGAAAAACTCAATCACGAAGAGGTTATTGCCGCGGGTAAAGCCGCCGCTGATCGCATGGGCGCACTTCTCAAGGGTGTTATTCCAAAGTTATTCTAAGAACATGGATCTACATGCCCAAGTTCAAGCATGGATCGATGATGATCCTGATCCAGTAACGGCTAGGCAGTTACAAGGTTGGCTCGATACTAATAATGAAGTAGAGCTGCAGATATCTTTCGCGGGCTTCCTAACCTTTGGTACTGCTGGTTTGCGAGCAGCTGTTCGGCCTGGTCCATCGGGAATGAACCGCGCAGTAGTTGGCCGCACCGCGGCTGCGATTGCTGCATACATGAAAGAGCGCAATTTAACCTCCGTTGTCATTGGGCGCGATGCACGTCATGGCTCGCAGGATTTCACTCTCGAAACTGCACAGATTATGAGTGGTGCTGGGATGAAAGTCTATGTACTGCCGCGTGCGCTACCCACTCCGGTCTTAGCTTTTGCAACCAATGAATTGAAATGTGATGTTGGGATCATGGTTACTGCAAGCCATAACCCACCACAAGATAATGGCTACAAAGTTTATTTGGGTGGCACAATCGATGGAGTCCACTACCGCGGATCACAAATTGTTTCACCTGCCGATGAATCTATCGCCGCACATATCGATGCAATAACAACTCTTTCTAGTCAACCCCGTGGCACCGAATGGAGCATCGTTGATGAAGAGATCATTAGAAAATATGTAAGCATTACCGCCGCGATTGCTAAGAAGCCGGGTAATTTGAAGGTTGTTTACACTGCGATGCACGGAGTTGGTACAGAAACACTTCTTCAGGTCTTCCAGAAGGCAGGTTTGCCTGCACCAATTCTGGTTGTTGCGCAGGCAGATCCTGACCCAGATTTTCCAACTGTGGCATTTCCTAACCCTGAAGAGCCAGGTGCAATTGATTTAGCGTTGGAAACAGCACGGGCATGTGGTGCAGATTTAGTTATCGCCAACGACCCCGATGCCGATAGATGTGCTGCTGCTGTCAATGATCCAGTTACTGGTTGGCGAATGTTGCGCGGGGATGAGTTAGGTGCCATCTTTGGTGAAGTTATTGCACGCCAGAGTAAAAATGGAATCTTGGCTAATTCAATAGTCTCCTCGACGATTTTGAGCAAGATTGCCAAGCACTACAACTTAGAGTTTAGGCAGACACTTACCGGCTTTAAATGGCTGTCAAAGATTGATGGACTTACCTTTGGCTATGAAGAAGCGATTGGTTACGCTGTTGATGCAATCACCGTTAATGATAAGGATGGAATCTCTGCAGCCGTTAAGCTGGTTCAGATCGCTACTGATTTAGCGGCGCAAGGTAAAACCCTTCTAGATTTGCTTGACGAAATCTGGCTACGACATGGCTTTCATGCAACTGAGCAGATTTCAATTCGCTTAACCGATCTATCTCAAGTCGGCACCATCATGGGCCGCCTGCGTATGAATTCTCCTGCAGTGATCGCTGGTTATCGAGTTACATCAATTGATGATTTATCGAAACCTACAGATGGTTTACCACCGACAGATGGTCTGCGCATTTGGTTAGGTGGCACAATCCGAATAATCATTCGACCCAGTGGAACCGAAGCGAAGATGAAGTGTTACATTGAGGTTATTGAAAAAGATTCAGCACAAGCCCAAGTTGTTCTGAATCAATTACGAGCCCCATTAAAGGAATTGCTATCGTGAGTTTTTACGGCTTAGTTGATGGCTCAGAGGCCTCCCTCAAAAACTATCTAGGCTCTCTTTCTGGTGTAGACCAAGTTGGTGCTGATGAACGTGCTGCAATGTTGGCAACACGAAGTATTAAGACAACATCAAAGCGCTGGGCGATTGATACCGCGATTTCAATGGTGGATTTAACTACGCTCGAAGGTGCAGATACTCCGGGGAAAGTTCAGGCCTTATGTACTAAGGCTGTGCGCCCAGATCCAACTGACTCATCGGTACCAAGTGTTGGTGCCGTCTGTGTCTATAACGATATGGTCGCCGTTGCGCGCAAACACTTAGATTTAGTAGGAGGCGCACATGTTGGTGTCGCTGCCGTATCAACGGCATTTCCATCGGGGCGAGCATCGATGCTGGTTAAGTTTCAAGATACACGTGATGCCCTCGATGCAGGCGCATCAGAGATCGACATGGTTATCGACCGTGGTGCTTTTTTAAGTGGTGATTACATCGGTGTATTCAATGAGATCGCACAGATCCGAGAGCTTTGCGGCACGCGCGCGCATTTAAAAGTTATCTTTGAAACTGGTGAACTTGTTACATACGACAATGTTCGCAAGGCCTCTTTCCTGGCCATGGCCGCAGGCGCCGATTTTATTAAGACATCAACGGGTAAGGTTGCACCCGCTGCAACAGCCCCTGTAGTCCTCGTGATGCTAGAAGCAGTACGTGATTTTTACCAGATGACACAGACCCGTATCGGTGTGAAGCCAGCTGGTGGAATCAGAAATACAAAGGATGCGATTAAGCAGTTAGTACTAGTTAATGAGATCGCCGGCCCAGAATGGCTCACACCATCTCTCTTTCGTATCGGGGCTAGCGCCCTGTTAAATGACTTATTAATGCAGCGCATGAAAATGGATGATGGCTACTACGCTAGTCCTGCCTACGTGACGATTGATTGATGGGGAGCCCAGTGAGCTTTGACTACGCACCAGCACCTGAATCAAGGGCCGTTGTCTCGATTAAGCCTAAGTACGGCCACTTTATCGGCGGTAAGTTTGTTGCAGGAAGTAAGCACTTTCCAACGATTAACCCCGCAACTGAAGAGGTTTTAAGTCAGATTGCACTGGCGGGTAAGGCAGAAGTCGATGCGGCAGTAAAAGCTGCACGCAAGGCCTATACAACTACCTGGTCAAAGATGAGTGGCAAAGAGCGTGGTAAATACCTATTTCGCATCGCACGGATTCTGCAAGAGCGCGCACGCGAGTTTGCTGTCCTTGAAACTTTAGATAATGGAAAGCCAATCCGCGAGTCACGTGATGTCGATATTCCACTGGCGGCGGCGCACTTTTTCTATCACGCAGGGTGGGCCGACAAACTCGAATTCGCAGGTCTTGGTACATCGACTAAGCCGCATGGTGTTGCCGGTCAGATAATTCCCTGGAACTTTCCACTACTGATGCTTGCTTGGAAAATCGCTCCTGCCCTTGCTGCAGGCAATACCGTAGTTCTCAAGCCCGCTGAAAGCACATCCCTTACCGCACTTTTATTTGCCGAAGTCTGCCAACAGGCAGAGCTTCCAGCCGGTGTTGTTAATATCGTTACCGGTGATGGCTCAACTGGCGCACTCATCGTTAATCATCCCGGTATCGACAAGATTGCATTTACTGGATCAACAGAGGTTGGAAAGATTATCGCTCGCGCTGTTGCCCCAACTCACAAGAGCGTGACACTGGAACTCGGCGGCAAGGCTGCCAACATCATCTTTGAAGATGCGGCAATCGATGAGGCGATCGAAGGCATCGTTAACGGAATCTTCTTTAATCAGGGCCACGTCTGTTGCGCTGGATCACGTCTACTCCTGCAAGAAAATATCGCAGAGGAAGTGCTAGAAAAATTAAAGACGCGAATGGCTAAAATTCGTGTGGGTGATCCAATGGATAAGAACACTGATTTAGGTGCAATCAATAGCAAGGAGCAGTTACTAAAAATCCGTGAACTATCTGCATCCGGTGATGCCGAAGGCGCACAGCGGTGGAGTGCACCCTGCGAACTACCTGCAAAGGGCTTTTGGTTTGCGCCAACTATTTTTACCGGCATTACACAATCCCACCGCATCGCACGTGAAGAGATCTTTGGGCCAGTGCTCTCAGTCTTAACATTTAGAACCCCTCAAGAGGGTATAGATAAGGCTAATAACACGCCCTTTGGTCTCTCGGCCGGTATCTGGAGTGAGAAGGGCTCGCGGATTTTGTGGGCCAGTCAACAGCTTCGTGCTGGAGTGATCTGGGCCAATACATTTAATAAGTTTGATCCCACTTCACCTTTTGGTGGTTACAAAGAGTCTGGCTGGGGTCGCGAAGGTGGGCGACATGGCTTAAGTGCCTATTTGAAGGGAGTGGGCCATGAGTAATCGCATTGATGTCAAGAAGACATATAAGTTATTTATCAATGGTGCATTCCCTCGCACCGAATCTGGCCGCACCTATGAGATTAAAAGCGCTAAAGGTGTTTTTATTGCCAACCCTTGCTTAGCATCACGCAAAGATTTAAAGGATGCCGTTGTCGCTGCCCGCGCAGCGCAATCTGGTTGGAACAAGGCTTCGGCCTACAACAAGGGACAGATTCTCTATCGTATCGCTGAGATGTTAGAGGGACGTCGCGGGCAGTTTGTAGAAGAGATTGTTTTAGTCACGGGTGCTACAAAGTCAAAGGCTGAGAAAGAGGTTACAGATTCAGTAGATCGTTTAGTCTGGTATGCCGGTTGGAGCGATAAACTCTCATCGCTATCAGGAGCTCTTAATCCCGTTGCAGGTCCCTATTACAACTTCACTGTGCCAGAGAGCATGGGAGTGATCGCAGCTATCGCACCTGAAGCTCCATCACTTCTCGGTTTAATCGATGTTATTGCACCCATCATCGTGGGTGGAAATACTGTTGTGGTCTTGGCCAGCACTAAAGCGCCACTTTCTGCAATGAGCTTTGCCGAAGTAATTGCCACTAGTGATGTCCCTGCCGGTGTTATCAATATCTTGACCGGTAAAAAAGATGAGATTGCACCGTGGATGGCATCACATATGGATATCGACGGCTTTGATATTTCAGGTCTTGCCGCCAAATCACATGGTGCCATTCGTATCGCAGGGGCTGAAAACTTAAAGCGCATCTATAGTTTTAAATCGGCCGATCCAGGACGGATTCTGGCATTTTTAGAAAATAAGACTGTCTGGCATCCGATAGGGCTCTAAGAGCGCCCCTTTTCAATGGTTCTGAGCCATAACTGGCGCACGGCCTCAACATCTAGATCCATAACAACTCGCACCTTTGCTGAATCCTCAAGTGCTAACGGCTCTAGATCTTTAAGGAAGGCATCGCGCCGATCGCAAATAGTCTGTCCCCGCGCCGGACCCGATGATGTATCGACTACGACATCAAACATCTCAGTAGTAAATAACTCAGGATGAATTGCGCATGCGACTGCGCCGTAATCACCAAGAGTTATTGGCGATGTATGTAGTCGCTCAATAAATGCTTCGATAAGTGAGCCTGCGAACTGTGGGGCCGAATCCGATGAAGTTTTCAAACGAGCCGCTTCTTCGCTCGTAACTCCTGGACGCATGAAGACATCTAGGCCATACATTGTTATTGGAACGCCACTTTGAAAAACAATTGCTGCAGCCTCTGGGTCGTGCCAGACATTGAACTCAGCGGCAGCAGTTGCATTGCCGGCAGATGCTGAACCACCCATTAAAACTATTCGATGAATTTTTTTGGCCGACTCCGGAAAAGCTCTCAAGAAAAGTGCAATATTTGTCAGCGGTGCAACAGGTACTAATGTGACTGGATCTTTCGAGCCTTCAATTAAATCACGCAGTAACTCAACAGCAGATCTTGAATCTACTCGTCGATTAGATGGTGCTATCCCAAGATCACCCATTCCATCGGCTCCATGAACGTACTCTGCATACTGAGATACTCCAAGCAATGGACGTACGGCTCCGCGAGCAACTGGAATTTCATTAGCTCCAGCGGCATCTAATACCTTGAGTGTATTTGCGACAACCTGGTCAACGTTTGTGTTGCCATCTACACACGTTATGCCTAAGAGATTGATGCCCGGGTGCATCGCTGCAAATAAGACGGCAAATGCATCATCGACGCCAGTATCGACATCTAAGATGATTGATGTTTTATTCATACGCGGTAGCCTATCGGTATGGGTAAAGCTGTAGTCGCTGTAGTTGGCAGTGCGATGATGGATCTAACGGCATATGCCAAAGTATTGCCAGAGCCTGGTCAGACCTTAGAGGGTGGGTTATTTACAACTGGTTTTGGCGGGAAAGGTGCTAACCAGGCCGTTATTGCCGCGCATTGCGGAGCTGAAGTTCATTTTATTGGAAACTTAGGACGAGATCTCTTTGGAGATTCAATCGCTGAAAACTTTAAGAGCTTAGCAATTAATTCATTATTTGTAGGGCGCAGTGAGATCGCAACTGGAGTTGCACATATTTGGGTTGATGGCAAGGGAGAGAACAGAATTATTATTATTCCAGGGGCTAATCATGAAATTGAGAGCGAAAAAGCAGTCAATGCAATTAATTCGATTGCAAATTTATCTGTGGTCATCGCACAATGTGAAATCAAACAAGAGGTAACGCTGGCGGCATTTCGTGCTGCTAAAGCCAGGGGCTGCACAACAATTCTCAACCCTGCACCGTTTCAAACACTTAGCACCGAGCTATTAGATCTCACCGATTGGCTAATTCCAAATGAGACTGAGTTTCGAGAGCTCAATGGAGAGTCACCATCGAGTGATGAGGCTCTTCAAAGCTTCAGAGCCGGTAAAAACTCAATTGTTACTCTTGGTGCGCTCGGTGCAGTTTTAGTGAGTGCAGATGGATCGATTGTTCGTATAGCTGCTCCAGTTGTTAGCGCCGTTGATACAACGGGTGCAGGTGATGCTTTTGTTGGAACATTTGCATTTGGTTTAGCAAGCGGTATGGAGCCAGCAGATGCAGTAGCACTAGGAGTTAAGGTTGCATCTTTAACTGTAACTAGAAAAGGCGCGCAGTCTTCGTACCCAACTCAAACGCAGATAGCAACGCTCTCATAACCTCGTAATACAAAAGTTGGTCTGCGCACTGGCTCTTTAGCAAGTGACATATTTGGATATTTCTCCCACAACGCTGGTAATGAAACGCTCATCTCCAAACGGGCAAGTGGGGCTCCTAAACAAAAGTGAATCCCTGCGCCAAAGCCAATATGTGGATTTGGATCACGCGTTACATCCATCTCATCGGCTCTTTCAAATATCCCTTCATCACGATTGGCCGAACCAATCAGTGCTGCAATCTTCTGCCCTGCAGCGATTTCTACGCCGCCGAGCTCGGTATCTTTGGTAGCCGTACGCTCAAATAACTGCAGCGGGGCATCAAAGCGCATGAACTCTTCTACTGCCGTATCGGTATGGGCCCGTGGATTCTGGCGCAGTAGCGCCATCTGATCTGGCCGACGAAGTAGTTCGACCATTCCATTACCAAAGGCGTTAACACTTGCTTCGTGGCCAGCGTTTAATAACAGGATGCAGGTGGCGATGAGCTCTTGCATATTTAATTTTTCGCCATTCTCTTCAACTATTGCTAAATCGGTTATGAGATCGCTCCCAGGGTTCTTTTTACGAA
>Ga0214919_10000624_pt1 | contig 59996 bp, 51 predicted proteins | sample LL1503_MetaG_FD_177994 | JGI IMG/M metagenome (GOLD analysis project Ga0214919, IMG submission 177994) | Freshwater microbial communities from Lake Lanier, Atlanta, Georgia, United States - LL-1503 | ecosystem: Environmental > Aquatic > Freshwater > Lake | place: USA: Georgia | collected... | reverse complement strand
CTTCGTTTTAAGAAGTGCCGAGATAAAACCTTCTACTATGCCATAATCACCTTTATCTTTTAGTAGATACTTGATCGCATAATCAAAACTCACTAGTGGTTTATCGTTACTCATCATAGTATTTTTTTTGTGTTGATAATTTAATATTACTTAAGTCAGTAGTATAACATAAAAACCACATCATTAAAACTAATTACCAGTTTTGATCGTACAGAATTTAACGCCTAATATATTTTGGCAAGCCTCATTAATCTGCGACATAGCTATTAGTTACCCAATCACGAATGAAGTTAGAGGGGGCATATAAGGTCAGAGTAAGGGGGCGGACAGTATTCTATAGGCGGTAAGTTTCAATTTCATCGATAATTCCGTGAATTTCAATTATCAGGCGAGCAAATTTTAACCGAATAATCCTAATTTGATACTGGCAGTCTCGATAATTTAATATGATAAAGTCTCCTGGTTCATATTCAATACAATTTGATGGAATAGTAAATTTTAAGATTTTAGTTTCAGTATTAGCGTTTTGCAGGATTTGCTGCCCCAATCTTTCCGCTTCAAGATAGGATAAGGTAATAGGTAACTTTAAAACTGGCGTAGGGACATATGAAATATTCTCATTATTGATTTTACAAAAATCATCACTATAATTAGCATGATGATTAATGAAGTAAAGTTCTAATTTACTAATAATACTAGTTTTAGTAATATCTATTTGTTTTAAATAAGTGTTGTTTGACTGTTTAACTAATATGCTTGAGCTAATATTATAAGGATGCACACTTCCTCGTTTGATAAATTTAATTTGTTCTTGGCAATTTGCTAAACAGTCAAAAAAATATATAATCCTCAGAGAGTTAATTATATCCATACAAGTTAGTGCTTTAGTTAGCACTAGCCCCTCTAAAGCTTCGTCAACGGTGGATATATCTATTTTTTCTGCAGAAATACCGCATCTATAGGATAATTCTAAGATTATTGATGCTAGGCTACATGCCCCAAACTTATTATTCACCCAGTGTCCTTTTTCCCATAAATTACCATCTCGCCAAATATTAGTATGAGGCCAAGCTGGGTAAGGTCTTGCATCCCAAGTCCATAAAAACATTTGCTCAATATATTCTTGTGTTCGCCAATATTGAATGAACGCTTTGATACTTTTACGTTGAATAGAAAAGTCAACTTCACCAGTAGAATATTTAGGTACTCCACCATCACTACATAAAGGATCAAAAAATATATTAGGTTGATTAGTCGCTTTATCAATAGAAGGAAAACCAAATTCAGTAAACCAAATTTTTTTCATCCTTGGTTGCCACTCAGTTACCAAACCGTTTGGGTTACGGTGATAATTTTCCCACCAATGTCGCAAGTTCTTCCAAGCATAATTAGCATTTAAAGTTTGTTTATCACCATTATTATCAATAAAATAATCATACCCTTCACCTGATTGGTATCCTGTAATGATTTCTTCTAGTAAAATTCCTGAATTTGTTGTTCTAGTTACTGGAAAATAAGCGTCGATACCTATAAAATCTATATATTTACAGGCAAATAACTGATCTAAATTATACCATCCACCTTCAGTATGATGATATTCTGACCAATCTGCTGCGTAGGTCACAAGTACCGTATTACCGACAATTTCCTTCACTAATTTTGCTAATTTGATCAATTCAAGCACTGCAGGAAAATTATTATGCTGATCTTTGATTTTAGTCAACCCTATCAATTCAGAACCAATCACAAAAGCATCAATATGATTTTTGACTAAATTTGCATAATGTAAAATAAAATCATTGTACCCTGCATCTTTATTAAAAAAATCTGCTACTGAATGTGCCTTACCCGTTAAATGCCCACGCCATGGTTTTTGAGATAATTCTAAAAAAAACATTGGATAAAACATAATTTTTAAATCTCTACGTTTTAATTCTTCTAGGTAACGCATTATGCTAGCATCATTTATACTGCCGCCATATCTTGGAAAGCCATCTCGATCCTTTGATACTAATCGTGCATTATCACGTGAATATTTACCAATTCGCCATTCTTCTGAATATTTGCTGTTTGGATCGTTAAATTCTACGGCTGGTTGAATAGTACAGGTGGCAATATCCAAACTATCACCAAACCAACATGCTACTGGTGCAACCCATTTAATGTTTGGACATATAATTTTCATCTGATCAAGACTATAAATACTATTAGCAATGTTACGGTAATTATTAGAATTTATAGCTTTTTTACTTAAGGTGGCACCAAAAGAATCTTTAATAGTTTGGTATTGTACGATAGTATCGTATACGAACTCTCCAGAACCCGGAATAATGTCAATTGATTCTATTAAATCTTCAACAATTTTACTTTCTAAATTACAAGGAATATTGGCTTTCCTTGTTACTTCAAAAGAAAAATGAGGTATTTTATTATTAAAATCACTTAATGGTAAATCTTCAAATATTCCATAACTTAAACCACGAAAAGCTGGCACGCATCCTTGCTCACAACTCGAAGCAATTAAAGCATCTGGGAGTTGTTGTTCTGATCCTAAATATAGCCTGAACTTATATTGTCCAAGGTTGAGTAATTCTCCGTTAGCCCATACTCTCGAGATTTCTGAAATTTCTCCTTCACATATAGCGACTGCAAAGGATAAGTAATACTCGCATTGTATTAAATTATGTATTGCGGAAACGTTTTCAGTGTCCAATAAATATTGTTTTGAAATATTGCTAATTTGTAGTTCTTTGATTTGGCTTGCCCAAATTATTTTGCCACTGATTTTTGCCGTGCCAAAAACTAGTGCGATTGGCTGACCATAAATAGCTTTTGATAGAACGAAACTTTCTCTAATATTTTTAAAATGGTAATATTGTTCAGGCTCATAGTTTAAGTATTCTAAATAATTACCTAATGCACGACCTGCAAAACGACCAATGGTAGATAATATTCCGCCACCAAAAGCACCGCCTATTGCCCCACCAATGCTACTCAAAATTTGACCAAACATATATTAAACCTTTTTATGTATTAGTTCTAGTCGAACGTTAAAATATCATATAATGATAGTTGGTCGGCACTAATAGGGGGAGTTTATGCAAATAATTCTTCTACCACCAATATGGTGCTAGCTTTTAGATCTAGGTCATAATCTATGGTATTATTGATTATCCGTTTGATATTTGTAAATTTTTCTATTAGGCAATTAGCTGAGTTAAAATGTAATTGATTAAATATTACTGTTTCATGTTCGTTTAATTTAATATCAATATTAAGGTATTTTTTGATAATTCTATTGATTAAATGGAGAACGCTATAGGCAAAGTCTCGCCAGTACTCTCTATTTTTACTGGTAAAATCCTTTGTTAAAGACAACCTAGCCGATGGATTTGAATAATTAGCAATATCTGCAATGAATTTACTATAGAATCCCAAATTATCTGGATATTCATCTTTTCCTATTAAGTAATTTTGCGATCTTGCATTAACTTTAGCACATCTAGATCTTATAGTACTGATGATTCCAGAGGCTTTTGAGGTGATTAAAAAAATAAAGCTATTTTTTGGTGTATCTTCTAAAATCTTAAGGCATGAATTTGCTGCATGGATATTCATCAAATCTGCTTGGTAAATTATCGCTACTCTATATTGAGAAAGTACGGATGTCTTATAAAAAAACAATTGTAACTCTCGAATTTGTGCGATAGATATGTCTCGGATATTAGTGGAACTCCCCTGTTCCCTTTCTATTAAATGATAATCTGGGTGATTTTTTAAGGAGATATTATCTGAAAATAGGCAAGTTGTTATAAATGTTTGTAAATCTTTCAACGCTCTGACTTCATCATCAACATCAATTAGCCAACTATTATATAGCTTATTTTGCTTAAACCTAAGCTCGAGATATTCTTTAATCATTCTTATTACTATCATCAAATTATTTATACCAAAGTTGAAAAAATATCAGCTGTTTCAACTTTGGCAACGTAGCTATAATCAATTCAAACAAATCAACTATAGCTACTAATTGATATTTAAGAATTATTACAAGCTTCTTTCATTTTTTTACCAGCTCTAAAAACTGGTTGGTTGTAAGCTGCAATCTGCATTGGCTCACCAGTTTTTGGGTTACGTCCTGCACGAGCGACTCTATGTTGTATAACAAATGAACCGAAACCTACTAGGGCTATATCTTCACCACGGCTAAGGGTGGTGAGGATGCTATCTATAACCCAAGTTAAGGCTTTTTCAGCCTCAATTTTTGAATGACCAGATTCGGTCATCAAGTCTATTAACTCTTTTTTATTCATATTATTAACCATTTAAATAAATTATTACCATTTTAGACATTCTATAATCAATAGTAAGGTATACGCAGAGTTGTTAAACCCTACAATGTTATTATAACAAAGACTTACATGACTGCAACCTAAGAGTTACCGATAATTTTTTAATATATCGTTTTATAATCCTTTTTTAGTAAAATTGTATCTATTTTGCATCAATTAAGCTTTTATACCTAGAATTAGTGTGATGAAATGTAGTATTATGACATAAAGAAATTGATGTATACTACTCTTTTTACCAAGAAAAATAATAATATGGTTTATTTATAATTATGTCGCTGAGTGAAATATGTATAAAACGTCCTGTATTTACTATAGTTTTAAGCTTAGTAATAGTTATTTTAGGGGCAGTATTCTTTACTAGACTACAAATTAGAGGCACTCCTGATATTTCTTTCCCTGTCATTACAGTGCATGCCCAATATGTTGGGGCAGATGCACTCTACATGGAAAAAGAAATAACAACCCGTATTGAAAAAGCACTAAAAACTGTAAAAAATCTTGATTCTATTACTTCGCAAAGTAGTATAGGAAGCAGTTATATCACTTTAACATTTTTATTATCAGCTGATATAGAAATTGCCTTAAATGATGTTCGATCGAAAATTTCTGATATAACCTACATGTTTCCTCAAGATATGAAGACTCCATCCGTATCCAAACTAAATTCAGATAATTTTCCTAGTTTATTCTTAAGTATTAATAGTGATGTATATGATGATTTGGAATTAACTAAAATTGTTCAAGATAGAGTAAAAACAGTTTTAGAAAAATTTGAAACAATAGGGCAGGTCAAGGTATATGGTGGCAAATACTATTCCATGCGTATAGAACCAGATCCAGTGAAATTATACCAATATAAAATGTCGGTATTAGAAATTGAAGATGCTATAAAAAAGCAAAATATGAATTATCCAGTTGGCAATATTAAAACAACTACTCGTGATTTTGCCATAAGATTGGATGGATCATTAAACAGACCTCAGGAGTTTGAGCAAATTATATTAAGAGTTAATGATAGAAGCATAATAAAATTACAAGATGTTGCTAAAGTATATTTAGGCCCTTCTGATACCGAAGTGATTTTTAGATATAATGGAAAAAACTCAATAGCACTTGGGCTGATAAAGCAGCCAAAGGCAAATATACTTGATTTATCCAAAGAAGTTAGGTCCTCATTAGAGCGAATTAAAAAAAATCTGCCTAATGGTATTAATATAGATGTAGCATATGATGGATCAATTTCAGTTAGTGCTTCTATAAAATCAGTATTTCATACCATTATTGAGGCTTTAATTTTGGTTGTAATAGTAATTTACCTATTCCTTGCCTCAACAAGAATTACTATAATACCGCTTTTGACAGTGCCAATATCGTTAATTGGCACATTTACCGTCATGTATTTTTTAGGATTTTCTATCAATATTTTCACTCTTTTAGCAATGATATTAGCTATTGGGTTGGTTGTAGATGATGCGATAGTAATGCTAGAAAATATTTTTAGATATAATGAGCTTGGTTATTCTCCAATGGAATCGGCACTCAAAGCTTCTAAAGAAATTAGTTTTGCTATCGTCGCCATGACTATCACTCTCTGTTCAGTATTTTTACCAATAGGCTTTATTGATGGATTTATAGGTAAATTATTCATTGAATTTGCTTGGACTTTAGCTTTCTGTGTTTTATTTTCTGGCTTCGTAGCTTTGACTTTAACTCCAATGATGGCAAGTAGAATGATTAGTCATCATGCTAAGCCACCATTGAAATTTCTAGTGCAATTTGATCAATTTATTAAATTAGTACAAAATAAATATATAGATTATCTGAATTATACTTTAGATCATAAAAAGTTATTTTCAGTTATTATTGCAGCCTCTTTAGTAGTACTTGTTGTTAGTTTTAAATTTATTCCTAAAGTCTTTGTTCCGCAAGAAGATGATGGTTTTTTACAAATTTCTTTTTCAGGTCCTGAAGGTAGTAGTTTAGATCAAACCAAAAAAACCGTAACTGAAGCTGAAAAAATACTAAATAGTTATAATGATATATTTGGTTACCTTACCATAATAGGCTGGGGAGGTGACAATAGTGCTTTTGCTTTTGTATCACTTAAAGATTGGAAAATAAGGTCGAAGTCACAAAAAATCATAAAAGATATGTTGAATAAGCAATTTGCACAAATACCTGGAATGTCTATTTTTGCAATGAATCCTCGTTCTCTTGTCAGTGGTAATGCTAGGAGTGCTATTGAATTTACCCTACAAACATCATTGGAATATGATGAATTAGATAAAATATCACAAAAATTCATTGAAGAGATGGAAAAAAATAAAATTTTTATGAATGTTAGTGACAACTTAAATTCTTCAGAACCGACTATTAACATAATGGTAAATAGGGAGAAAGCAGCTCTTTACGATGTAAGTTTGGCAAATATAGGAGTAACATTGCAATATTTAATTGCAGGTAGACAAATTGGTGATTTTAAAATGGGCAATGATTTATATGATATAACTTTGCAATATAATTTAAAGGATCGTCATAATAAAAGAGATTTTAGTAAAATATTAATCCCAGCTAATAAAAAAAATAGTAATTTGTTACCCTTAAGTGTAGTTGCCAACCTTGTTGAGACTGTCTCAATTAAATCCTATATGCATTATAATAATTCAAAATCGGTAACAATCTCATCAGATTTATCTCCAAATCAAAAAATTGCTGATGCAGTACAAGCGATAAATAAAATAGCCGAACAATTGCTAGATAGTAATACCACTATCCTTGAATATATTGGAGAAATCAAACAAATGGAAGAATCGCAAGGTAACCTTATAATTACCTTTGCATTTGCTTTGCTCTTTATTTATTTAGTATTATCAGCACAGTTTGAAAGTTTTACCGATCCTTTACTAATACTTGTTGCAGTACCTTTCTCTATAACTGGTGGTGTGCTGATGCTTTTCATTTGTGGTAATACAATTAATATGTATAGCAATATTGGTCTTATTACTTTAATCGGTTTAGTAACAAAAAATTCTATTATGATAGTGGAGTTTAGTAATAAATTAAGAGAGCAGGGGCTAAGCGTCAGAGAGGCGGTAATTGAAGCTTCTAAATTAAGGCTTCGACCAATTCTTATGACTACCTTGGCAACTATTTTTGGTGCAGTATCGTTGGTGATTGCTTCAGGAGCTGGAGCTGCTGCTCAAAATGCGATAGGTTTAGTAATAGTTGGCGGTATGAGCATTGGCACTATCTTTACCATTTTTGTTATTCCAGTTTTATATCAAAGTTTTAAAAGAGAATATGTTGACAAAATTCAGGAAGTGACACAATTATGATTATAATGGGTATCGACCCTTCCTTAACTGGTATGGGTTGGGGGGTGATTGATGCGACTAATTCTTCTTTGAAATATCTAGCTAGTGGAGTAATTAAAACTAAATCTACTGAACTAATACATAAAAGATTATCTTTTATTAGTATATCTCTACAAAAAATAATGATTCAATATAGTCCTGTTATTGTCGCCATGGAGGAGACTTTTGTTAATAATAATAATGTTTCATCACTAAAGCTAGGATATGCTAGGGGTGCAGTGATGGCTCTTATAGGGGGATATGATATTATTTTCCAAGAATTTAAACCTAATGTGATAAAAAAATCGGTAGTGGGGTACGGTCACGCTGAAAAAAGTCAAGTTCTGCAAATGATCAAACTTTTATTGCTAGGTGCATCTCTTGTTACTAGTTTTGATGAAGCGGATGCTCTCGCTACTGCTTACACTAGCTGGGCTTATAATAAATAAAATATAGATTATATCCTAATCTACATTTTATTTGTAGCATCTAGTTTTTTTGTTACAAATAATGTTAGTATAGGAGCAGAGATACAAATAGAGGAGTACGTACCGATAATTATACCAAAAAATACTAATAGACTGAAGCTGTGAATCGCTTCGCCACCAAATATCACTAAAGCTAAGTTTGCTAGTAATGTTGTGACAACTGTTAGAGTAGTTCTAGACAAGGTTTCGTTAATGCTTAAATTAATTGTTTGTGACATGGTCGTCTTGTGTGATTTACGTAAATTCTCTCTTATCCTATCATAAATAACTACGGAATCATTGACAGAATAGCCAATTATGGTAAGCAAGGCTGCGATGGTGCTTAGATTAAAATCTAGCTTCATCACGCTCATAAAACCTAAGCTAAGTATAGCATCATGAAGCAAAGCTACAAGAATACCAAGACCAAAATACCACTCAAATCTAATCCAAGTGTAAAACATGATGGCGAGAAAAGAAAGAACTAAAGCCATCACACCAGATTCTATTAGCTGAGTTCCAACTTGTGGTCCAACAAAATCTACTTTGCGATATTCAAACTTATAAGGAAACTGATCGGCTAAAGTTGATTTGATTAGCTCAATATTTTTCATTAAAGCTTCTTCGCTACTACTTCCAACTCGCACAGACAAATCATTTTCATTACCAAAATTTTGTAATGTCACCTCACCAATTTTTAAGTTGCTCAGTACCTCACGCATTTTTGTTAAATCAGGAGTTTGATCGATTCGTACTTCTATGACTATTCCACCAACAAAATCAATACCAAAATTAAATCGGTAAACTCCTATCCATAATATGCTAAAAATAGATAGTATAATAGATATAGTATAACTTATTTTTTTAAATTTCATAAAATCAAAGTTGATTTTATTTGGCAAAAGTCTTAAAGGATATAGTTGCATTATTAAACTCTATAATATTAATATGATGAAAAGAAATATACTTGCTTTTCTTTATGTTATTTTCTTTGGTGATTTTAAATAATTTTCGTTTGAAATTACTTTTTTTCCCGTTTTATTCTCAAGCTCCATTCTAGCAACTTTAGCAATCTTCCCACCAGCTTTACTTGCCGTCTTGTTTTCTGGCATTCCTGTTGCATTTGTGCTTTCGGCAATTTGCCTCGTTGATAATTCAGCAAGTGCAGTAAAAATTAACTCCGCTTCTGTCATATGATCACGTAAATTATGGCTTTTTAAACCTTTTAGATCTTTGTGCTTCTTTACGCTTACTCCAGACCATTCTTGATGAATAATACTTGTGAGAGTAGAATACTCTTCTCCTTCTTTAATGTCATGGTCTTTCCAGTAATCAGTCAACTTATTCCTAGTTTCTTGACCTAGCATGCGTTGCTGTATCCATTGTTTGCTACGCCCATGCTTTTTCCAGTTCTCTCTAGCTCTATTAAGAGATTTTTCTGGGTCTGCAATTTCTTGTACACGTTCATAGCCTACTTTAGCAAGCCAACGTTTAAAAGGCTCTGCTTTAGGCGATGGGATAGATTGAATAATACGGAATAGGGATTCAGTACTAGCACAGTCAGTAGTATATTTTTTACCGTCTGAAGCCACTAATTTCAGTTGTACGATAAAATCGTACAACTGAAAAAAACCCTCTTGCTCAGTGAGTTGTTTTTTTAAGTCAGACCAATAACGCCGAGAGTTAGAACTATCAGTTAGCACGCCCACTATATCAACAACCGAGAAAAACCATGTATCGGATTTTTTATCATAGGTTCTACGTATTTTGTGATCTTCAAAAATAGTTAAGTCATTTTCTGTCATAAAATTTATGCTATCTTTCATTGTGTCTTTGTGTTGTGTACACTATATTTTTTAGGAACTTGGAAGCATAAAGCCTTGAAGTAGCAAAGGTTTTTGGTCTTCACTCTCTCCCTTGCATAGGCGACAAAGAAATTCTCACCTCTTTTATATATTTCGGAACGTTTTTTCACTTATTAACGTACAATTTTTATTAGCCAAATATCGGTAACGCACCTATGTGTGCAACAAAAATTAAATTCTGAGATTTAGGTTATACTTAAATACCCAAAGCTTGCCTGTAAAGCTCTAGTATAGCATCTTGTTCAGCTAGTTGATTTCTGTCAAGTTTTTTTAGCCGCAAAACAGCCTTCATGGCTTTTTTATCAAATCCACTAGAAGAGGCAACATCAAATATATCTTTTATTGCTTCAGATAATTCAAATTTTTCTTCTTCAAGTTTTTCTATTTGATTTATGTATTGCTCTAATTGTTCTTTAGCTATCAGTTCTGTCATCAAATTAAACCTTATACTAGTTACTAAAAATTGCAATGTGCCACCAGTCATTAAATCCAAAATTATTTATCGGTGATCATGAAGATAAAATTGCAACATTTAAATTTTATAGATAATTTTGTCAAAGAATGCTAGAAAAATCTTTATATTTTTGAACGATCTCTATAAAAATGTAAGGATATTAGACTGGAAACAGCACAAGCAATCACATAATAAATAGATGAATTAATAGTACCAGTTTTTCGCACTAAATATTCCAGCACTAGTGGCGTTGTTCCACCAAAAATACTAGTGGCAGTGTTATAGGACAATGATAAAGCAGTATTTCTTATGTCCGTTGGGTAAAATTCTGCTTGCAAAGCTGGCTCAGGTCCAATATAGGAGGCAGCCAAAATTGACAAAACAACTTGAGAAATAATTACACAATAAAAGTCACCAGTTGCAATTAAATTCATCAAAAAAGGCATGATCAAGATGATTGCGAGTAAATTAATTATAAAAATTTTCTTGCGTCCAATTATATCAGATAAATATCCAGAACCCAAAGTGATAATAGCCATGATTATGTAACAATAATTAGCCAAATTACTAACTTCAGAATCAGTAAAACCACGATTTATTCTTAAAAATGACATCAAATAGATAGCTTGTAGGTAAAATATTACTGAACCAGTAGAGTTGATAAAAATTGATATTAGCATATCAAACCAATAGACAGCAAAAACCTTCTTAAGAGGAGATTTTACAATTCCCCCCTCTTTTTGTATTGTTTGAAAGCTAGGCGTTTCATTAGTATGTTTCCTGATGTAAAATCCAGCAAATAAGATGAAAAATCCCAATAAAAAAGGAATTCTCCACCCCCAATTGTCGAATTGTTCAACTGATAAAAAATTTTGTATTAAATATGAAATAGTTGAACCAAATAATATACCAATGCAAATGCTCGACATTGATATACTGCCAGTAAAACCACGATGCGTGGCGGTGGTATGTTCAATAACAAATGAAATTGAACCAGTGAGGGCTCCGCCCATCGATAAACCTTGAAGCATACGAACTATAATCATCAATATAGTTGCAGTGATACCTATATCGTCATAAGTAGGTAAGATACCAATTAGTGCAGTTGGAAGTGACATACAAAAAATAGATGCACTTAAGGCAATTTTTCTACCAAAACGATCCCCTATTACCCCAAAAAATATTCCACCTATAGGTCTCATTAAATAGCCAATAGCGAATGCTAAAAAAGCATGTAATAAAGATGAGTTTGGATCAGAATTAGGAAAGAATTTCATCCCTATTAGAGGAGCAAAATGACCAAAAAGTGCATAATCATACCACTCAAAAGCATTTGCTACTCCACTAGAAAAAACTAATTTACGTCTATTCATATTTTCTTATCATATCTCACCAATAAACATTTTTATTCATATAACGGCTTCATTAGTAGCTTTATTAGAATGCGTAATATTTTTTTTCTCAGAATATATGATAAATAATGTTGCTGGAATAATTATTAAAGCTCCGTATATAGTGCTATTCTCAGGAATTTCATTAAATACAATATATCCAGCTGATGCTGAAATTATTAACTCTAAATATCTATAAGGTGCAGTAGCCGTTGCGTCAACTAGAGAAAAAGCTTTCAACAGAAAAAATAATATTAAGCTTCCCCCAGCCCCTAAAGCAAATAGCAATACGAATTCTTGAGTAGTGGGAGTTTGCCAATTCATTAATGATGGTGGAAATGATACTATTGCCGTCACTAAAGCAGAGTAAAATAACATACTAATCATCGATTCTTTTATTACAAATTTTTTATTAATTATATCTAACATTGCAAATGAGATGGAGGCTAGCACAAAAATCAATATTTGTGGATTAAAATCGTTAGCATGAGGCTTAAGAGTTATAACTATACCGACAAAGCCACACAAAGTTGCTGCCCATCTTTGCCAAATAATGTTTTCCTTTAGAAAAAATATCGCTAAAACCAGTGTAAATAAAGGTATAGCAAGGCTAATTACTGTTGCAGTAGTGACTGGTGCAATGCTTAGACCATATGTCCAAGAAGTCATACCAAAAAATAACAAAACCCCCCTCATTATATGTACAAACGGTCTCGTGGTTTTTAACGTATGTTTACCATAATATAAAATAAAAGGTACTAGGATTAAAGCACTAAAAAGAAAGCGAAAAAAAGCTACCTCGAAACTATGTAATCTAAGTCCGAGATATTTTGCAATAATATCATTAGTCACGCTACTCACTAAGCTAAGCATAAACCAACTAATGCCAGCAAAGTAAGTATTTAATTTTTTATCCATAGTTATATTACCATTTTTGATATAAATATTATTAATTTAATAAATCTGATTACAATAATCAAGTTGTCTTAATTAATAAGAACATAAAACTAACAATTAATGCTTGATTTTTAAATCAGGAAGAGTATGTATAATACAGCAATATATTAAAAGCAAGAATAAGGTGAAGTCTATGAAAAAATTTACTAAAAATTTTATAATATTTCTGCTAACATGCTTCATAAATGTCGTCGCATTTGCAGATGATTCAATTAATAGTGATTATGATGCGGATTATTATGAGAACGAAGGAAATTTGGTATTTAAGTTTAGAGCTAGTGGAATAATAGCTAAAGGAAAACAAAGCGGTTTTTCTCTCCCTAATTCGCCAAATAAAACGACTGTACCAGTCGGTAATTTTGTATCAAATGGCTACGGATTCGACGCTTCTACCTCAATTTTCTTTTCTAGTCATGTTGCTGCAGAAATATCCGTAGGCTTTAATGCGTTACGTCTGAAAAAAAGTTCTTTAAATAACGTATCAAATAGTTATGGCGGTAATGTAGTAAGCCCTAAAAAAGAATTATATTTAATTCCAGTGACTGTTACTGGGCAATATCATATAGCACCTTTTGGTGGCATAAGACCTTATGTTGGTGCTGGTTATTACGGTGAGTATACTTTCACTAGATCTAAAAATTTTACAGTTAAAAATGGCTGGGGACCAGTATTGCAGGCAGGTGTCGATTTTTATGCTAAAGACAGTACTTTAATAAACTTTGATATAAGGCAATATTTCCTTAAAACTTCGGTTAATTACAGAAATGTTCAACAGACATACAAAGATAATGTGCAGTCTAAAGTAAGACTTAATCCTTTGCTCATTTCAATAGGTATTGGATTTAGATTCTAGAAAAATTATATAATTCTTTGATTAATGTTAAAAATAATAAACATAAGGTTATTAAGATAAATATATTGAGTAATATTACTAGTTCAGCAAATTTTGTTGACTTACGATTAGAAGGTGCTATTTTGAAATATATCTTTGTATTATTAATCTAATATCAATTAACATACCAATATTATATTTAGTTTATTATGAGTTCAGAACATAAATTGCCTATATTACCTAGAGCGACAGCTATTTGGTTGATCGATAATACTGCTTTGACTTTTAGGCAAATAGGTGATTTTTGTGGAATCCATGAATTTGAAATTAAAGCTATCGCAGATGGTGAAGTGTCTCAAGGGATTATGGGATTAGATCCAATCGCTGGTGGGCAATTAACAAAAGAGGAAATAGCACGTTGTGCTAAAAATCCAAATAGTAAGTTGGAGATTTCTTTTAATTCAACATATGAAGTAATTAATGCCAAAAGAAAGCTTCAATCTAAATATACTCCTATTGCTAGGCGACAGGATAAACCAGATGCTATATATTGGCTAATCAAGAACTATCCAGAAATTTTAGATACTCAGATTGTGAAGCTTATTGGAACTACAAAAACGACTATCGAGGCTATTCGTGCTCGTAGTCATTGGAATATGAAAAATATACGACCACGTGACCCAGTATTGCTTGGAATTTGTAGTCAATTAGAGTTAAACAGAATAGTGTCAAAGGTAGCACCATCATCTCAACTGGCAGAAACTGAGCAAGAGTAACTATTATATAAATAAAGGTAGAATTTGTATAGATATTCTAAATAGGGGTATTTAACAAAAAATCCTTGTATGAGTAGTAACCACATTGTTATAAACTGACTTTATTGGTGTTTGAACTACATAATAATCATTTTAAGTCACCTACTAGCAATATATTATTTTTTGAAAAGTTTAGATTTTCTTTATTATTAAGGGGCAAATAGTAAATATAAACGCTAATTTTACTTAATTATATCTTTATCAAATTTACATTATGTCCATTATTTTACACAATGAGCAAGAATCTATAGTGTTTGCAAGGAATATTAGTAAATATTTGCAGTCCAACCAAATTGTAACCTTTTCTGGAGATTTAGGTAGTGGGAAAACTTTTATATGCCGAGAAATTATAAAGCAACTTTGTGGTGATGAAAATAATGTTATAAGCCCAACTTTTAATTTATTGCAAACCTACCAAGCTTCAAATTTTATGATTTATCATTTTGACCTATATCGTCTCAAGAGTTTGGAAGAAATTTATGAACTTGGCATAGAAGATGCACTACAGGGAAATCTTTGCCTAATTGAATGGGCAGAAATTATTGAAGAAATTCTGCCTAAACCTATAACAAAAATTCATTTACAAATTATTGAAGAAACTAAAAGAACCTTGCAACTACGCACCTTAATATAATGATTAATCAATTGTGCTTGAATATTTTTACTTACTGCAATTACATAGTCCAGCTTCTCAATATAACCAAAACTATAACCATGGAGTATTCCAATCACTGGAATTGATCCTGCTATCTTTTGTACCATATAATGAGCTCGATTGCCGTGAGTAATGATGAAATTTGATTTCGTTCGCTTAATGATTAAATAAATGCGGATTAGTGTTAAAGGATCATATTTAGAAAAATTATATATTGAATATAACTCACCTTTAACCTGTGGAATAAGTAGTGATTTACTATTAAGGAATAGATATCACTTCAATATTTAGGCTTCGTAGGGTATTTGTATAATCAAGGAAGACCTGCTCTAATCCCCCCTAACTGGGTGGTAAAAGCAACGTTAAGCACCTTAACAGTATTTATCATATAGTACCACCCTTACTGATCATTATTTTCCAATGCCAACATAAATATCGAGTGTGATATTGTCATAATTTTATTATTTGTATAAACATTAATTTACTTATTCAATTTAGCTAAATATGATTATTTCATCTTAGCTTAGATTTTTAACTTAGAGATGTATATTTTTCTGAAGTACTTGTCTATTGAAGTTAGCATCTAAGATATGTTATAGTGTGGCTCATTCATCAACTAGCTTTATATAATATTATGATACTTATAGATTCTCACTGTCATCTGAATAGCTTGAAGGAAAAAGCAGATTTATCTGATTTAATCAATAGGGCTAAGGATGAAGAAGTGCAATATATACAAACTATTTGTACTAATTTTGCAGAATTATCAGATATTTTACAAATAACAGAAAAATACAATAATGTATTTGCTTCGTGTGGTGTTCATCCAAATGAAGTTAAAGAAACTATCCAATACCAAACCATCCTTGATTATTGCCATCATCCCAAAATTATTGGAATAGGTGAAACTGGTCTTGATTATTATTATCAAACTGCTGAAAAAGACCAGCAAATTAATGCTTTTATCCAACATATAATAGCCTCCCAACATAATCAACTACCAGTTATAGTTCATACTAGAGAAGCGGAAATTGATACAATTGATATAATTAATTATGAAATGAAAAATGCTACATTCTTTGGTCTTATTCATTGTTTTACATCCTCAAAGCATCTAGCAAAAACAATGCTGGATCTTGGTTTTTATATATCCATTGCTGGGATCGTTACTTTTAAAAATGCCGAGGCGTTGCAAGAGGTAGTGCGTTTTGTGCCACTAGAAAGATTGTTAATTGAAACAGATTCTCCTTATCTCGCACCTATCCCAATGCGTGGCAAACAAAATGAGCCAGCTTTTGTTAAATATGTAGCAGAAAAAATAGCAGAAATAAAAGGAATAAGTTTAGAAGAGGTGGCAAATATCACCACTAAAAATTTCTTCTCTTTGTTTACCAAGGTAAATTTGCAACTTGATAATGGAGTTTTAAAAAATATCTTATAGTAAAAAGTACTAGGGAAATTTTCTAGTAATCGTTATAATCGACAAGATACAAAATAATTTATGATATAATCCATGACTATTTTTTTAATAATCATTATAGCAATAATGATGCTAGGTTCTGCTTTTCTCTCAGCTACTGAAACGGCAATTACAGCAGCTTCTCCTGGAAAGATACAAAAGCTCAAAATAGGTGGGATCAAGGGTGCAGTTCCTGCCCTAAAAGTTCTAAAAAACAAAGAAAAAGTAATTGGCACGTTATTGATTGGCAATAGCTTAATTAATACAATCTGCACTACTATTGCTACAAGTATATTTATTGATTATTTAGGGGATGTAGGAACTATTGTAGCATCGCTAGTCATGGCGTTTGTAATAATTGTTTTTGGGGAAGTAGTTCCTAAAGCTATCGCTGTGGTCAAAGCAGAACAATTAGCATTATTAACCTCCCCAGCCATTATATTGGCACTAAAAATTTTAGAACCAGTGAATTATTTTTTTGGAATAATCATTAAGCTATTTTGTTTTATTTTTCGTATTAATCTACAACAAGATATTTCTGGCACTGAAGAGGTTAGGGGGGTTATTGAACATTATCATCAAGAGGGTAATGTTTATAAATCTGATCGTGATATGCTGGGCGGAATATTAGACATTAGGCAAATGATCGTATCAGAAATTATGGTACATAGAAGCAATGTTGTAGCTATTAATATAGATCTTCCTAAGGAGGTAATGGTGAAGCGTGCATTACTATCTAGTCATCATACCCGAATTCCGTTATGGAAAGATAATCAAGATAATATAATAGGCATTTTACACATTAAAGATTTATTAAGAGCTTTATATGAAAATAATAATAATGTGACAAAAATTAAATTTGAAGATTTAGTTGGTCAACCGTGGTTTATACCAGATAATGCTCTAGTCACTCACCAGCTTCACGCCTTTAGGGAAAGAAAAAGTCATTTTGCTTGCGTTGTCGATGAATATGGGGATTTACAAGGTATTATCACGCTGGAGGATATTTTAGAAGAAATCGTCGGTCCTATTAATGACGAACATGATTACCCCACTAACACAATAGTAAAACAATCTGAAATAGAATTTATTATTGATGGTTCTACGACTATCAGGGATATAAATAGAGAGTTAAATTGGAATTTGCCTGATGATGATGCAAATACTATAGCTGGTCTGATTATTCATAAACTTGAACGTATTCCTAACCAAGGAGAATCTGTTGAAATATTTAATTTAAGTATTAGTATTAACAAAAAGGTGGGGAATAGAATTGGTAGTGTGCATGTTATAGTTTTACCTAATACAGAAGTTTCAAGTGATAAGTAGTCTGGGTAATTACCTACAAATATTTACCATATTATTTAGTATATTAGCATTCGTGACGGCTATATTTTCTTACAAGAAATTAGCGATTATATTTTTTTACCTCAGTTTTTTATCCACTTTACTATCGTTTTTGTTATTGATATATAGCTTTATTGTCTCGGATTTTTCGCTACAAAATGTTTTTTTAAATTCAAGTACATTAAAACCCCTTGGATTTAAAATTGCTGCTAGTTGGGCAAGTCATGAAGGTTCTATATTATTATGGTTATGTTTATTGCAAACTATAGGGGTCATTTACGTTTCTTTGTTTTCTCCTTCTAGTTCAGAAAAATCCTACCATATAATTTGCTTATCATTAATCCAAATAATGTTTAGTAGTTTTATTTATTTTACTTCCAACCCATTTGTTGGTTTGTCGTTTCGCCCTGCAGAAGGGATGGGACTTAATCCAATGCTTCAAGATATAGCTTTAATAATCCACCCTCCTATACTATATCTAGGTTACGTAAGTTACGTCGTACCTTTTACCTCTGCTTGCTCCATGCTACTTACTTCTAGTATAATTTGGAAGGATTTAAGGGTGATCAAGATATTTGTAAATTTAGGGATGATATTTTCAACCTTGGGAATAGCGTTAGGATCTTGGTGGGCATACAGAGAGCTTGGATGGGGAGGTTTTTGGTTCTTTGATCCAGTAGAAAATATTTCTTTATTGCCATGGCTATCTGGAATTATGTTACACCATTCTATTTTAGTTACGCTGAGATCTAGGCAAATGCGAAACTGGACTATTCCCTTATCAATCGCCACTTTTTTACTAGTGATATTTAGTACGTTTTTAGTACGATCGGGGCTTATTATTTCAATACATTCATTTGCCTCATCGCCAAAAAGAGCAATTTATATGTTAGCTATATTTGTTTGCATTACTATGCTAAGCTTAACATTACTTATTTTACGAAGTAATAAGATTGTTGGATTTATAGAAACAAAACCATATAGAAAAACTCCATATATTATTTGGGGTAATATATTTTTTTTAATATCACTCACTATATTATTGTGTGCAACTATATATCCACTATTCTATTCATTATTATACCAAGAATCAGTTACTATTAGTGAAAAGTTTTTTATTAATAATTTTATAATTTTTTTCATTCCAGTGTTATTATTAGTTGCTATTGCACAAATTGATTATCTAAAATATAAAAATCTAATAATTTTAATTGCCTCAACTATAATAACTATCTACATTTTACGTAAAATTGAACATGGTTTCACTTCAACATGTTTTATGATATTTTCCATATTTGTTATAATACAAAATTGTTATTTAATATTATATAAGAGTGATTATTTTAAAACAAAGATAGAAGCCAATATAGCCATGATTATTGGACATTTAGGCTTTGGACTACTTACCCTAACCATCACCCTTAATTCATTACTACAAACTGAAGTAGATTTTGTTGGGAAAATAGGTGATAAAGTAGTAACAAATAATTTTGAAATTGTTCTTAGAGATATTAGAGTTGCATCAGCTCAAAATTATTATCGCCAAATTGCTGAATTTTGGATTCAAGATAAGCAGGGTAACGTCACGATATTAATGCCAGAAAATAGGTTCTACATAATAGAAAAAATATTATCTCAAGAGAGTAACATTTATTCTTATTTAACATATGATCTTTATGCTGTATTAAATACCATTGATGGTGAGGTAATACATGCAAAAATATATTACAACCCAATGATCAGTTTTATTTGGCTATCTATAGCAATTATAATATGTGGATTTGCAATTACAGCTGTTAGCAAACGTAATAATTGTAATTTTGTCACAAAGAAAGAAAATAACATAGTTAATGTGAGTAATTTGTAGCATATTACTATTAATTGTATGATAAGATGACAAATCACCAGTTAGTAAACATTAAATATATAGTTTTCTTGGTGTAATTTTAGGCTAATTTGTGAATAAGAATTTAATATAAAAATGTTATCAATATGATAAAAAAATTAACTATGTTGGTGTGTGCTTCGTTCTTTGCTACCACAGTTTTAGCTACGAGCGTATATAAAGCACCAGAAAATCCAGCATCAAATACAGAAATAAAATTAGAAGGATTCTTTAATTTTCAAGCTGGTTATGGTAAACAAACTAATATGGGTAATAGTAAGAGGTATCCGTTAAGTCAAAATCTTACTAATTATAAAAAAAATGTTGCTTTTTATACGGAAGCTGCTTTTTTAGTTACTTTTAAACAAAGTTTTGATGAAATGATAGCAGGAGCTCAGTTGACTTTAGTTCCAACAACTAAACCAAAAACATCTACAAGTTGGAATGGTTCCAATATCTTCCTAGAAACTAATTATGGTAAAGTAGAGATTGGTTCTCCATACGATGCTAATGCTAAAATGCGACTCACTGGCTGTGCCATTATTGCAGCTAGCACCAGTTGGAATAGCTTTGTAATACTACAAAATGTTAATATGAAATATTTGGGAGTAAATCCAGAATTTGATACATCTACTCGTTTTTACATGGAATCATTTTCTAATAGTTTGAATGATATGACGGACGGAACTGAAGCTGCTAGGAAAGTATCTTATTATACACCGAAAATGCAAGGTTTTCAGTTTGGTATCTCTTATACTCCTGATTCTTCAAATACTGGTGGTAATAGGAAATTAAAGAATTTGGACGCCTTAGGTCTTAGTAAATCAAATAGTGGTGTAAACACCGTTCTGTTACCAAATGACCTAGGCACGCCAGAGTTAGGTAGTGTTGTAGTAATAAATCAGAATGTCGTCAATGCGTTTTCTGGTGGTTTGACTTATGAAAAACAGATTTCAGATGATTTAGCCGTGAAATTTGCTCTTACAGGAGAATACGGAAAAGCTGCCACACCGCTTGTATTCCTTACTCCAGACAAGAAAAACATTATATCACAAGATAAGCTTACTAATTTGAAAGCTTATAATATAGGTGGAATGTTGACATATGGTAATCTTTCTTGTGCCGCATCATATGGTAGTTTAGGTAACAGTCTTACTTCTCCAGTTTATTACAAAGTTGGGCGTCATACAGAATTTTATAATGGTGCAATTGCATATGGTCAAGGTCCTATTAAAACAAGTATTTCATATTTTAAATCGCTAAGGTATAAAAATACTATAGATGCAGTAAGTTTGGGAACTGAATATAAAGTTATATCTGGATTGGTACCATATGCGGAAGTATCATATTTCCAAGCCAAGGGTAAGCCAGTATACTATCCAGAAGCACCAAACAAAAAAACTAGAGGCACAGTTTTTCTTTTGGGTACAAAGCTTAAATTCTAATTTTTATGGATAAAATTGCTGGGCGTGGTAAGGTTGATTTTTAGTGATTTTGAATCAACCTACCTAGTCCTGAAAATAAAGACTTTAAATTTTTAATGTAATGTTAGGAATTTAAAGGTTTTTTTTGATCTATCCACTCTAGTCTAAATTATCTGTTCTATTTTATTTCTCCCTAGTTCTTTTGCTCGGTAAAGAGCTTGGTCGGCACGCTCTATAAAAGCACAAATAGGCTCTCCTATTTTGTATTCGGTCACCCCTATGGAGATAGTTTTCTTGAAAAAACATTCTTGATTTTTTACTTTAAAATCTAGTAATTCTATTGCCACTCTTACCTTTTCTGCTATATGTACAGCTTGGTCAAGTTTTATGTCATTCAAAAGTACGGCAAATTCTTCACCACCGTAGCGAGCGGTTAAGTCTGTAACTCTAAAAATATTTTTGATAGTCATAGCAATGGTTTTTATGACGACGTCACCTACTTGATGACCATATTGGTCGTTAACATCTTTGAAGTAATCAATATCACACATCAAGAGGCATAAGGATTTTTTTCTGTCAGAGGATTTTTTTACCATTTGTTTTATATGAATATCAAAATAATGGCGATTAAATATACCAGTAAGACCATCCTTGATGGCTAAATTTACACTTAATTCTAAATCATTGCGCAAATTATCTTGGTAAAGTTTTTTTCTCAGTTGAGTTTTGATTCTAGCTAAGAGTTCATTTCTATCTATAGGATATATAAAATAATCATTGATACCTAATTCTAGACCTTTGATGACTAATGAGGTGTTTTCTTCTTCAGCTTGTAGTACAATGACTATATCACGAAATTTAGCATTAGATTTCAGCATCATTGCTATTCTCAAAGGATCTCCGCACTCTAATTCACAACTGATAATAGCTAAATCTGGGATATAGCTGTCATTATTTCCCAGATCATCAATATCAGAGATTAACCTTACTTGCGAAGTAAGATTATGAAGTATTTCCTTGATATTTCTCGCTTGAACTAGATCATCATTAATTAACAGTATTTTATTATTAGCAAAATTATCTACCATTTCTATAATTGCACCACCTAATTCAGCATTAGTAGCGTTTCTGAGTTTTAGTTCATCGATCACTGCTTTCATCCTAGCAAGGGAGCGAACTCTTGCAAAAAGAGCTATATCGTCTATAGGTTTTGTTAAAAATTCGTCAGCTCCAGCTTCAAGACCTTTTACTCTATCATCAGTATCGGATAATGCTGTAACCATTACGACTGGTATATGGGAGGTGGAATGAGTTGATTTAATTCGTTTACAAATTTCAAATCCATCCATATTTGGCATCATTACATCAAGCAATACAACATCAATTTTATTGTTGGAAAGAATATCCAGTGCCTTTTCACCATCATTGGCAGTAAAAACTGTATAATATTCCCCTAAAAGCTTAATCTCCAATAATTTAACATTTGATTGTATATCATCAACTACTAATACATTTGCTGTCACATAAGTAATATTTTTTAAGGTTCTTAAATTTATTCATTTGGGGTAATCCACTTTAACATAAAAGCAAATAATAATGTACGTCTATATAGCAATTTGCTTATCAATATTTACTTATCAGACCTGTTTTAACCTCATATGGGTGTATGAATCTGGGTCAGACTCCCATGATGCACGTACTTTAACAAAAAGAAAAAGATGAATTTTACAATCGAAAGATTTTTGCATTTCCATCCTTGCGTTAGTTCCTATTTCTTTAATCATCGACCCATTTTTCCCTAAAATAATAGTTTTAAAGGAATCTCTTGAGACGATTATTACTTGGTGAATTTTTATAGATTTATCATTATTTTCTTGCCACATTTCAGTTTGAACAGTTAAACCATATGGCAACTCGTGATGGAGGTTTAAAAATAATTGTTCCCTAGTTATTTCAGCCGCTAAAAAACGCATTGGTAAATTAGTAATATCATCTTCTTGATATAACCAAGGTGCTAATGTGGCTTGGTTTTGCACTTGAGTTAATAATTTATCAATATTTTTGCCAGATATCACAGATATTTTTAATATATTCGGATCAACAAACTGAGACATGATAATATCTTCTATTCCTTCTAAATATTCAGAGTGAATATCAATCTTATTTAACAAGAATAGTAAATTTAACTTAAATTTTTGCAGTCTTTTTAATATTTGTAAAGTAAATTCATCGATAGGTTTAGTACTATCTATTATCAATAACACTAAATCTACACCATGTAGACTTGACCAAGCACAGCGTACCATGGCTTTTTCCAGTTGCCTTTTTGGCTCGAATATACCAGGAGTATCCAAAATTATTATCTGAGTATCTTTTATAGTAACTATCCCAGTAATAATAGAACGAGTTGTTTGCACTTTAGGGGTAACTATGGAGATTTTTTGTCCAATTAGCTTATTTAATAAGGATGATTTACCAGCATTTGGTTTACCGATGATGCAAAGAGAAATCGTTTTTCGAGATTGTATTATCACAGATTAATTATCTTTAAGAAAATTTTAAAATATTCATTAATTTTCGTGCAGCATCTTTTTCTGCTTCCTTAATAGAAAGCCCAGTACCAGTTTCTTGGTAATTTTTAACCTTTACAACTACCGTAAAAATTGATGAATGAGCTGAGCCATTTCTGTTAGTCAGTTCATATACAGGTTTATCTGCACCATTTTTTTGTGCTAATTCCTGCAAAGTACTTTTGGGATCATAATTTTCTAAATTATCTGGAGAGATAAACTGATTCCATAAAGTATGAATTATTCTTTTTACCTTGTCTATATTACTATCAAGATAAATTGCTGCAATTAGTGCCTCCATGGCATTTTCAATATTATTAGGATTTTTTCTTCCCCCAAGCATCTCTTCACCTTGAGTCATAATAATATAATTGGGTAAATTAATTTTTGTGGCTACTTTACATAATAATTCTTTGCATACTAGATAAGCTCTAATTTTTGCTAATTTCCCCTCATCATATAATCTAAAATTATTGAAGAGAATTTCAGTAATAACAAAATTAATTATCGTATCGCCAAGTAACTCTAATCTCTCATAGCTTTTTTGTAACATATTTTTAGAAATATGCTGTTTGAGAGAAGGGTGGCTTAAAGCCTCAAGCAAGAGATCTTTGTTAACAAAACAATATCCTAGATCTTGTTCAAGTTTTTTCGAATCTAAACCAAGGGATTCTTTACGAAAAATTGTTTTTTTAGGGTGCATCTGGATTTGTTTTATCCCTATAAAGGGACATAAGTAACCTATCAAATCTAATAGAAATTATCCATGTTCCAACTCGTAATACTTGATTGATTATGCCAATATCACTTTGCCATAATTTTTCTTTTGTAGAAAATATAATAAATTGTCCCTTGGCAATGAAATTTTCAAACGGTACAAACCCTAGTTCTATCCTACTATCATTGGACTCATCTCTGTTATCACCAAGGAAAAAATAATGATTATATGGTACATAAAATGCTTCGGTATTGCCATATCTATTGGTTAGCGTAGTATCATCTTGTTTTATTTTATAAGTGAAATAACTAACATTATTAGGTAATGTTTCTTTATACTTGATATACTCTCTCCCTTCTTCACTTTTATACATACCTACTTCAGTATGTTGAGTAGCTACATCATTTATATATACTACATCATTGATTAATTGAATTTTGTCGAATGGCAAACCAATCAATCTTTTAACGTATCTAATACTCATATTATTTGGTGGGCGAAAAATGATGATGTCCCCTCTTTGTGCTGGCGAATGAAAGATTCTATCACTAAAGATATTAGGACTAAAAGGAAACGAATATTTACTATATCCGTAAGAGTATTTTGTTGAAAAAATGTAATCATTTTCTAGCACTGTTGCTTTCATTGAGCCTGTTGGGACAAAATATAGCTCCATGACAAAAAATCTAATCATCAATGCTAAAAATATTATAAAAATAAAAGATGACATTTCCTGAGTTTTTGTTTTCGTCTTTTTATTCATTGTTTGCATATATTATAATAACAATATTTATCGATAATCTTCAACTTTCGCATATAATAGCTGACTACTACATTTTAGTCTACTAATATCCACACTTATAATAAAATGGAATAGTTATTATTTCATTTTATATTTCATATTAAACTTCAGGTCTCCTTCTCCGACAACTCCCACACAAATACTGATCGTGTTCGTGCCATTCTTTAAATATCTCATAAGACTAAATTCTTTCATAATAGTATTTGTATATTGATTTGGTAGGAATTTCAGTTCATCTGCGGTAACTAGTCGACAGTTTTCGACTCTAGTGCTTTTAAAACACCTCATATCTTTTACTCTACCAGCTGGAAAGGCTTTATCAGGCTCAGCATAAACATATTCTGCATTGACTTTAATAACTAAATAATCTTCAAAGTACGAATTATCTCCCCCTATAGTAAATGATTCTAAAGAATCTGTATTTGGTATCTCTAATTCATAATATGAGCAACGTAAGGTGTCAGATAATTTTTGGATACCATCACCTAGTGCAAAAGTTCCAATTTTAGTTGTACTATCGTAGTTTTCAGTATGAGGAATATCATTATCAGGAATATAGATAGGTAAATTAGTTGAATATTTAAAGCTTAGACCTTGATTTTTTTTGCACCCAACATCACTAGCTAATGGTTCAAACTCAATAACCTTGTTTTTGATATTTGATAGGCAATAGCGTTCCAAAGGCTTGTTAGGGTCAATCGCCACCCAGCCTTGCTTGCAAGTACCTTGACTTAACTCACCTATTGCTGTTTCAGACCACGTTGCGTTACCAGTATCACTTGTAGGAATAGTAATTGCAGAACATTTAGGTACTGGGATAGAAGTACAAAAGCCTAATTCTTGAGAAGTTTTATCTCGTATTGCGTAGAGTTTTTGATCATATCCAAAACTACCATCACTGCCAGTATTTACAATATAATGTTGGTCAGTTTTATTTATTATAGGACCAAGAAATGGTGAAGGATCAACCCTATTTTCAGTATTTTGAGAGATGCTACAAACTTCAGTATCAGCCTTATTATTATTTTTATAACAAATAATAGATTTACTGGTTCCACATTTATAAATAGTTATACCAGAATTGACACGTTCTAATCCTGGTATAGAATCTACTAAACTGCAATTAGTATCATTTGCTTGGCAGAGTCGAAGATTTTGATATTGAGGTTCAGCACTTTTGCTTTTAAAGATTTCACAATCAACAGTATCATTTTCAAGTAATTTGGCTAAGACGCAATTACTATTATTAATAGTAGGAACGCATTTGTCTATATTTTTTAGTTGCAGGCAACCATGTGAGGCACCTTGAATATATTTACCATTAATATATTCAATACCCTTCAAATATACTGCATTGTCTATCGGTTTTCCAGTAATTGCATCGTAAGGCTTTTTGCCATCCTTATATTGACCATACGAGGTCAATGGATTGATAGCATTTACACCAAAAAATGGTATCGCATTATAGGTATCTGTTGAAATATCTGCCATAAAAGAAGTAAAATCATACCCTGCTAGATTGATTAATGATTCCACCTCATTTACACTTGGTTTAGGATTGCTACTTATAGATAAAGGGGTCACAACGCTACTGGTTGAATCGTTGCCATTTATCGCTCTCATCGACGCAATAAATTGGGGAGTATAATAACTATCATTTGGACAAATGATGGAAGATATTCCTCCGCAATTATAAGTTAAGATTTCGTAACCACTCGATACTCTTTTCTCACAACCTATCAATTCACTACCTTCGGTTATACAAATATCTTTTGGCTCACGGATAAAAGGCTCGGTAAGCGAATTATCTAAAAAAGTACTTCGAGTAATTGCTGCAACAAAAGGACGCTCAGTGCCATTATTATCTTTTAATGTAAATTTTGTTGTCAGCATAGATAAGTCAGAAATTTCTTGGCTCTGGATTTTTGGAAAAGCTACGGCAATATCAATAAATTCTCCACTATTTATGCCCCATATCTCTTGACAAGTAGTTGTGTTATTCGCATCACTACTACCACAATCAGGTAAATCATCAACGTAGTAGCCACTTGGGGTAGAATGATCACCAATTTTCTGTGCATAAACTATTCTAAAGCCATCTTCACAACCATTTTGAACAACATTACAGGTAAATTTAATTTTTGTGTTCACACACACGTTGGTATCGCTAGAATTTGAGCATTTTTTAATAGCATCACGTTGAGCGGTGGCAATATGAATAGCTTTGGCTGAGGAAAATAAGCCTAAATTTTGTAGAACGACACATTTATCGGTTTCTTGCGGATTTTGTCCATTTTTACAAAGTGGCACAAGATTATCTAAACTTATACGTATGACATTATTGACAATATTGTTATTCAGCTTAGATACAACGCATGGTTCATTTGAAGATTGGACAAATATACCATCTTTCTTTTTATAACATATAGATTGAGTTTTAGGACTAGTGATAAATTGAGCTAATTTAGGGCAATAAGGTGGCGGAAATGGACCAAGTGGTAATTGAACGCACCCAAATTTATAGTCATCAACAGCAATATTTAGACTACCAAGTGTTTCTAATGTGCTTTTCAGGATACTAGAAAATAATTCAGCAATTTTCCCTATTCCTTCAATTATTGATTGTAAAACATTAAGACCTGGAATCTCGTCTGCATTGATTTGATTTAGTAGCTTTTCCAAAATTTGTGGTATGCTAAGACTTTGTGCAGTATCAATTAAAAATATTAAGACTTTAACAAGAGGGTGTAATTTATTAGTTTGATGGAGTGGCTGTTTTGTCGCATTCCAGTCCATCGGATCTAGATGCCCCCCTGTGTCTGAAATTAGATTAACTAATCCAGGATCACTATATGCACATAGCTTGGGACTATCAAATATAACTTGCTTTCCATCATCTCCAACAAATGTTAAATCATCTTCTGCAAAGCCAACATTATTCAAGTGTTTTCCTAGAGTATATCCAGGATCTGCTGGTGTGCCAGAAACGTTTAAATCAGTAGGAACAATTGCAGGAACGGCAATTCTTGCACAAATTCTAGTTAGTGGTAAACCATATGCCCCAGGCCACACTACGCATTCCCCATCCCAATTTAAGGTAGTAGATTGACTCCAACATGAGAACGCATTACAACTTTGTGTTCTAATACGGATTTTTGGAGCAAAATATGAACTGTCAAGTGTGCTTTCTGCACAGTGCTGAAGATAAAATCCATTCCATTTTTCAGGAGGAGAGAATTGAAGCAAGCAATTATCTGTATCTCTTCCGTCCCTTCTATTCCAAGGAGGACATACAGGATCTGGTTTTATAGTTCTTATGATTTTCCCATTCCATATTTCATTTATAGTACTATATCCACAATTACAAGGATCTGATAAACATTGGGTAATTTCATCCCAAGATGAGCCATATACGAGGCAGGAATGAATCAATAATAAAAACGCTAGATAATATTTTTTTAGCACTAAATTCCTCTTTAAAATCTAATATAGTTAAATATGATCTAATGCCATACATAATGGAGTAATCCAATTTTCAGGATGTCCTGGGTACTGTTTTAATATTTCTTGGTATATTTTTAGTTCTTCCACTCTCGATGATAAAATTTTCAAAATTGCACTTAATCCGCCAATACTTAACTCGAGAGCAACGGATTGTCCATTTTGGTTAATTAAGAACATCCTAGAAGAAATTGTAAACTGCAATAATTTCTTTATCTCTGATTCATTTAGTCCTAAAATTTTGTCTAAATATTCTAATTTTATTTCTGATGGTAAAATTATTTTAGTATCCGTTAAATTTAACCAATGTTGTAGAGCAACATTATTTGAATGTTGTACATCACTAAAATTAAAATTTGTGAGCCAAATACCATTATTTTTCACTAATATATCAGAGATTATTTCAGATATTTTAGTAAAATTATCAATAATGTACAAGGAATCTAAATTATCAATTACTGATATTTTGGGTTTATTTCCTATTATTGTTAAATTATAATTTAACGCATAGATTAATCCTGTACATAAACTTTTATGTTTGGTTAAATTGATTGAAAATGTATCTAGGAGTTTTCTATCTGTTGGATAAAAACGATCCCTAAAGGATTTTTCAGAAAAATGATATAAATTAAAACCTATTGCCTTTCCTTCAGCAAAAGGTGAGTTGTCACTATCAAATACTCCATCATATAAACCACCTTCTGCATAATCTATTAATTTTAGTTTAATTAAATCCCCACCTTCTATGGAAAAATCCATTAATTTTAACAAAAATGAAAAACTACGATCTTTAATATCTACAGTATGAATCATATCAGTAAATTTTGTTAAAAATACTAATTCTACTTCAGTTAAAGGAGAAAAATAATGATTACATATTATTTTTAATAATTCTGTAATAAAAATTTTTGATTTTGCACTGTCTCCGAGTATGAATGGATTGATTAAGCTTTTTTCCTGTTCAAACCACGAACCTTCAATTGCTTCAATAAAAATTTGAGAATCATTATTATTAGAAAGATATAAAATTGTTGGGTTAAATTTAGTCGCTTCAGATATAAGAAAATTTGTTAGTACCGTTTTACCAGTATTAGTCGTACCAAAAATACAAGTATTACCTCTATTACTCTCCTTTGCATGAAAATTCATAAAATAGGGTGTTCCTTTCTCCGTCCTAAGTAAAGTTACTGCTTTACCCCAAATATTAGTTTGATTACCAGCTGGAAAATTATGTAATGAAGCTAATGCGGCCGTATTATCTATAATTGTTGGGGTGACCCTTCTAATATATGAAAAATTACCTGGAAGTTGTGCCCAAAATGTTTGCTCTAAATTTATATCTTCTCTAACGTGGACAATACCAATTTTCGCAAGTTCCGTCGATGCTTGCACAATAGATTGCTCTAATTTATCTAAATCCGATCCTATAATTGCAATAGAAATTTGTTGCTTACAAAATTGAATTGGAATAGAAGAATCGAGATTCATGATCTTATTTATCCCAGTTATCTCCGCAAGTTTAGCATCTTTACTTACTTGTAAAATATATGCTTGTTCTTTGAATGCTGCAGTTACTTCTTGTTTATCAACGAAATAAAATATTTCTGTTGCTATTATTTCCATGGGTAATTGTAGGAAACTATCAAGTGCAGTTGATGATACTTCCTGATATTCTTTTATAGAAATAATAGAAGCAAACTTTTTACCACTTGGACTGATTACTTCAATTTTATCTCCACCAACTGCATAATGGTTAGACGCTAAAGCATTGGATAAATTTGCAATAGGCACTAGGCAATATTCCTCATTGAGATGAGCTATTCTACGATATAAAAACATCAAGTCAGAATAAGATTCTTCCCCCTCAAACCTAATCCCTAATTTTACTGCTCCAAAATCTTGTAAATCTAAAAGTATCGAATTAACAGTATTATTAAGTTTTTGAAAGATATTTTCTAGGTACTTATTTTGAAAATTGGCTATTACATCAAAAAATAAAGAATTAATAAAAGATTTAAAATTCTCAACTTTAATTTTGGCAGAATCATGAATTATTGAAATATATAGAGTATTAACAAATTTATCATCCCAATAATTTTTTTGTTGCCATATATTATGGATATTAGCAGGTAATAACTTATTATACGGAGTTAAATCATCCAAATTTGTTTTACGTCTTACGGTATGTATCCAAAAGGCAAAATTTTTATCATGAACATTCTTTTTGATAGCAGATCTAACCACTTCTCTTAAGTTGAATAGCTTGGAGCTAATATTTTCTGAATTAACACCATTTATTTGGATAATTTGTAGTATTTCCCCATTCTTGGTCAACAAAGTATTTTCGTTATAGTGACAAGCAATGGGAATAAAATCCTCCACTGAGTTGTTGTACAACTCTTTGTCAACTTTTCTCAAATTATTAGATATTTTAAACATTTTTGCCCCCTACCAAATAAATATGGTTATAATTAAGTTATATTATAATAAGGATGCAAGATAGTCACTATTATTTAGCTATTTATGATTGCTTTAATTTTTAATAGCTTCAATTCGTTCTAATCCTCCCATATAACTGACCAAAATATCTGGTACTGTTATTGAGCCATCTTCATTTTGGTAGTTTTCTAAAATTGCAATTATAGTTCTACCTATTGGCAATCCAGAACCATTTAAAGTATGAACAAAACTTGTATTTTGGCTCCCAAATTCTTTATATCTTGCTTTCATTCTTCTAGCTTGGAAATCGCCACAATTTGAGCAACTTGAAATTTCACGATATAATTTTTGCCCTGGTAACCATACTTCTAAATCATATGTTTTTTTTGCAGAAAATCCCATATCACTTGTGCAAAGTAACATTATTCTATATGGCAATTCAAGTTTTTGTAAAATGGTTTCAGCCGCATTGGTTATGTATTCATGCTCATTCTTTGATTCCTCGGCAGTAGTTATTGTTACCAACTCAACTTTACCAAATTGGTGCATGCGGATCATTCCTCTAGTATCTTTTCCGCTACTTCCAGCCTCTGATCTGTAACAAGGAGTATAGGCGACGTAACGCATTGGCAACTCTTCCCGAGCTAATATCATGTCAGATACCATATTAGTTAGAGGTACCTCACCAGTTGGAATTAATCTATAATTATTTATCGTTTCAAAAGATTCATCTGCAAATTTTGGTAATTGCCCAACGTTAAACATTGCAGATGGTCTGACTAAAGAGGGGGGGGATAATTCAACAAAATCAAATTCTTGGGTATGAGTATCGATCATGAAATTAATTAATGCACGTTCTAGCTTTGCTAAATCTCCCTTCAGAGTAACAAATCTACTACCAGAAATTTTAGCAGTTTGGACAAAATCCATCATACCTAAATCTTCACCAAGTTCAAAATGTTGTTTAGCTGATTTTAAGAATAGGTTGGTATTAATATCCCCAACTACTTTAATAATTGTATTCATGCTTTCATCAGTACCATAAGGTACTTCAGGATCAGGGAGATTAGGCAAGGATATTAATATATCGTTTAATTTATGGTCTCCATCGAATTCTAAGTGCAAATTTTCTAATTGCTCATTGATATTATCAACTTCTAATTTTATGCTTTCAAATTCAGAACCTAGTTTATTAGGCATATTGCCAAGAATTTTAGATTTTACTTTTTTTTCGTGCTGCAATTGTTGAATTAAATTAGTTAGTCTACGCTTATTTTCATCTAACTTGATTACTATATCTGACATTGGTTCTATACCCCTCTTGATAAGTAGGGTATCAAATTCCTGTTTATTTTCTCTAATCCATTTTATATCTAACATTTATACCTTCGATTTTCTACAAGTTTACATATAGTAATTGAAATTTCATATAATAAAAGCATCGGAACTGCAAGGGCTAATTGACTAACCACGTCAGGAGGAGTCAAAATCCCTGCAATTATGAAATTAACCACTATAGCTAGCCTCCTTTTTCTTCGTAAATCTTCCGATGTCAATAATTTCAATAAATTTAATATTAACATAATAATTGGCAATTGAAAAGCGATGCCAAAGGCAATTACCAACTGAATTACTAAATTTAGGTATTCGCTTATTCTCGCCTCTAAAATTACTGGTATTACTACATTATTTTTTTCAAAACTCAAAAAAAATTGCCATGCACGTGGCATAACAAAATAAAATACAAATATACTACCACACCAAAATAAAATTGGTGACATAAAAAGAATGAAGGCAGCGTATTTTTGCTCACTTAAAAATAATCCAGGTTTAATAAAAAGATAACATTCTATTGAGATAAGTGGCATGGTTATGAGAAAAGAGGTGAAAGTAGCAAGCTTTATGTATGTAAAAAATGCTTCAGTAAGACCTGTATAGATAATTTTTCTACTAGGATCATGACTTATTTTTGCAAGTGGCTCTAATAAAATATCATATATATTATTGCTAAAATAATAACAAATAATAAAACCAATGGTGAACGCAAGAAATATTCTGAAAAATCTAGTTTTGAATTCTACAAAATGTTCCTTAAAAGTATATAATTTCATGTTTCAATCATTCTTTTCTTTCTGCTGGCGAAGCAGTTCCTCAAGTTCTTGATTGAAATCGTCAGGAAGATTGTTTGGTAAATCCAGCATATTATTTTCAAAAGATGGTTTTTCTAGTGAATTTGTCATATCAATAAGCTCTGATTTTTTAGGTAATGTAATAGATTGTAACATATTTTGAGGTAGAGTTTGGATAAACCATTTAGTTAATTGTTCCAAATATGTTGTAGTGACAGAATCTTGAAGCCATACTGGGTATTTATCGTTAGTGGTATTTTGGCTAATATCCTCTAGCGTCTCTGCATTTAGATAGCTACCTGAAAAGAAAATCGCTATTACAGAAAATAACAACATACAAATAATTGTTCCCCTTATGATACCAGCCACTAGACCAAAAAATCTATCAATAATTCCACCATTTACAATTATTGAAATAAATTTACTAGTTAATAAACTGCAAGTACCTAAAGAAATAATATAAGAAATAATTGACGATATAATGACTAATATTATATGGTGAGTGAGGTATTGTGCTAAAATATCAGAAAGATAAGGGTATAAATAATAGGCAAAAACAATTGAAAATATAAAACTTGATAATCTAATTATCAGTTTTACTGCACCTGTGTACAATCCAAACATTGACGAGATGGTAATAATTGTTAGTGTCGCTATATCAAACCAAGTGAACATCAGATTTTTTGAAAGATTTACGTTAAGTTAATAATACACATTTAATAAATATTTACACTAATATGTGGTAACAATTTTATTATTTGTTATATTTGATATAAAATACAACTATTATTTAACATATACTAAAGATTTATCATTGAATAGATATAATTTAACTACTATATATAGAATATATAAGTAGAGTGGGGGGTATAATTAATTAAAAATCTCACTAGGGAACGAACCGCAAAATTATAGTAAATAATCTATTAAAATTATAGTGAATTTTATGAATGTAAATAATAAGATTTTTGATAATTTGACTAATAAAACATTGATAGCATCACCTTATATGCTTGATGAACTATTCGATAAATCTCTTATTTACATGTTGTCACACACAGCAGAGGGGGCGATGGGATTAATTTTTAATCATTTTGTTGATCATACAGCGATTAAATCATTTTTTAATATAGTTGATGATAAAATAGATGAACATCTTACAATGCCTTTGTATTTAGGCGGTCCAGTCGAACATCAACGTGGGTTTTTTCTCCATTCTGATGATTATAATAAAAACCTTTTATTAAAATGTCCAAATAATTTAGCTCTTAGCTCTAATCCTGAAATTTCATATGATATTGCTCATGGTAATGGTCCTAAAAATAGCTTATTTATTATCGGTTATACTGTTTGGAAATCAGGTCAACTCGAGGAGGAAATTAAAAATAATTTTTGGATAGTCACAGATTCTGATCAAGAATTTATTTTTTCTGAACATCCCGAAAGTAATGAATATCCAGATAATAAATGGCGTCAGGCTTTAGAAAATTTTGGTATAAAAAAATCACATTTTATAATTCAAACTAGCAATGCTTAAATTATGTTGATCTGCTTAGATTAATATAGTTCATAAAATTTAAAACTTATAATAATATGAGTTAATGAACATGATACCTAATAAAATACAAATAACTGGTAAAGTATATATCAAATATATTACCCCTATAATCTCTCCACAATTAGGAGATATTAAACTTTTACTCAATGATGATGCTATAAGCTTGGATAAAGGAGATTATGATAATTTAAAATTTAGTGGCTACATTAAAGCAAAAATTTTTGATGGGCTTGTTTGGCAAAATATTAATATAAGTGAATTATGCGTAGGAAGAGAGTATAAATTTACTAAAAGACAGAAATCTATCGACTCAGCTTTATTATGTCAGGATATAATTGAAAACCATCCAAAAGTAACTCTATACCGTACTTACAGAGGACATTTCACTATTAGAGAATATATATAATTAATTTAATTTACTTCAGTTGATAGCAATGATTTACCACAGGAAGCTGGACATGTACCCCACTTCCTATGATAAATCACGAATTACATTACACTAAAAGAGCGTTAGTTATAAACCTTGCTATGGTAGGTTCTAAGTATGATTCAAATTCTTTACGAATTTCATTAACATCTTCTATTTTCTTACCATCACGACTTAAGGTTATTTCCCCAGAAGTCACGTGTTGCATGACAGAATCTATTATATCACTTTTCTCATTCTTACCATCCATGTACTTTAAAATACATTTTTCAAAAAGATTAACTCCTATTGCTTGATGCCTTTGATTTGTAACCCACATACTAGGAGAGTGCGTGGCTTGATATGCAACCAATTTAGATGTTTTAGGTTTATCACATTTTACTTCTTTTCTAGTATCCTGTAAGGTTATTGAGACATATCCTTGTAAAAATAAATGCATAATATTAGCTAAAAATTCTGCTTTTAATTCATTAACTTTGCCATCACCCAATTTTTTATTACTACTGGCGATAATTTTATCAAAACTTAGAGGGTTACTAATATTCTCAAAAAAAGTATATAATATTGCTTTCATATAAGGAGAAGAGGTAGATATACTATTATCTTTATTATTATTATAAAAAAACTTCTCTGTTTCTAGGGAGTTAATATCTATATCAGCAAGAGCTTTTTCTGGAAATATATTGAATGTAATATTATAGTTAACAATATCGTCATTATTAACATTTCTTTTTAATTTCACATTGCTATGGCAAAGTATGGTAGACCTGAACCGACGATTATTAATGAAATCCATATATTGCTCAACTCTAACAATATCATTTATAGTTTGTAATTTTTCTACTACTTTTGCAGGCATATTGCCTAAATACATTGAGGCAATATTGCAATCAGCTAGATATTGCAAATCATTCTTTTTAGCCATATCCATAAAATCGCTAAAATAAAACTGTACGTTATTGTCTTCTAAATGTTCGTGGCGTAAGTAGTTATCAGCCTGTTTGAAAAGTAACTCCGTTTCACTTTTTAACATTTGAGCATATGGGGTATTAGAACCTTCTAAGCTATCTTTAACAAATTCAAGCAATAATCTAGATTGTGCTACTTTATCCTTAACATCGGTAAATATATTGGAGTGATAAAGCATCATATCCCTAATAGTACGAACCATGTTCCAGCCAGGTAAAGTATTATAACTAATATATGCTACACCATTTTCCGTTAAATTTTCCTTACTAATTTTTAATATCGCCTCTCGAACAAATTCTGGTACCCAAGAGAATACTCCGTGACAAATAATATAATCAAATTTGCCAAATGATTGATCAATTTCAGTGATAGAACAGGCATAAAATTCTATATTGTTAAGATTGAGTGCCGTTTTATCTTTATTAGCTTCATCTATTTGCACTTTAGATAGATCAACGCCAACAAAATGAGCTTTTGGATAATTAACTGCGTGAGGTATCAAATTCCCCCCTGAAGCACAACCTAATTCCAAAACCCTTGCAGTTTCAATGGCTGGTGGTTTCATACCAAAGAATGTTGCCATAGTGCGTAGATGTTGTGGAGAAGTCATGTCATATGGGTAGCTTTCATAAGGCATCTCATCATATGTCTCATTCTGTGAAGGTGATAACGTAACTGTACTCATTGTAATGTCCTATTTAATGATAATTGTGATAATATTGTATTATAATAACATTATATTGGCAACCTATAAGTAAAGCCAATGCCAAATTCTCCAACTCCTATGGTTTTTTTGATAGTGGGGGCGGCTGTAAATTGTTGAGTTGTCATGTTTAAAGTATCATATTTAATTTTTACTCCGTTAATGACTTGCAATTTTGCAACTAAATCAACGCTGAAATCAGGAAACAAATCTTTAGAAACACCAAGCCCTATTTGCCAAGAAAAACAATTACTGCGAGTTGTTCTAATCTTGAAATATTCAGCATTTATTGAGTCTATTTTTGAAGAAGTAGACATAACTTTTACTTGTGCCATTCCAGCTCCTAATAGGACAAATGGCACGATCCCTTTGACTTGAGCTAAATCATATATAAGATTTACCATATAAACATTGGAAACTATTTTGGTGCTACCTAGGGTTTGAGGTATAACAAAATTGGGGGCAATATTTTGTTGAGGTAAGACATAATTTAGTCGATATTTAGGTTGGTGGGATAATGATAATTCAATCGCCATTTGCGGATAAAAGCTGTAACCAATTTTTGCACCATACATCGCCGATTTTTTTAAGGTCAAACTGCTACCTGAATTTGGATGACGAAATTTTTTCACCACTGGGTCTACTATTCCACCTTCAGCACCAATATAAAAAAACCTTTGATCGACACTTACTTCTTCTGCCAAAGAGGGAATAGGGCAAAGAGTGCAACATAAACAAATTGTAGATAATATTTTCTGCAGTTTAATCATTAGGACTAATTATATATAAAGAAAGATTCACTATATATTCAGAGGTCTCATAGGTCAATTAAAAAATTAATATGATAATTTTATCAAAATAATTGCCAACATAGTTTATTTAATATAAGTTAATCAAAATATAATATATTTAATATCTAGTTTTACTGAAAATGTCATTTAAACTTATTCCTTATAACAAGGTTACTCCTCACATAGATAAAGAGGCTTATATAGCCGATAATTGTTCTATAATAGGTGATGTAACTATAGGTAACAAATCAAGTGTATGGTTTAACTCTGTGCTAAGAGGAGATGTTGCTGGGATTAGGGTAGGCGACAATAGCAATATTCAAGATGGTACAATTATACATACTTCAAGATTTAATGGATTCGTATCAATTGGCAATAATATAACAATTGGACATTGTTGCCTTCTTCATGCTTGTACTATTGAAGATAATGCTTTTATCGGCATGAGGGCAACTATTATGGATCATGCAATAGTTGAAAAATATGCCTTTGTTGCAGCTGGTAGCTTAGTTACTCCTAATAAAGTGATAAAATCAAAAGAATTATGGATGGGTAGCCCAGCTAAATTTATCAGACATTTAAGTGTCCAAGAATTAGCAAGAATGCAAGATAATGTTGAAAACTACATAAATTTGTCAGAACATTACCTAAATATAATTAATTCTAAAGAATTATACTAATAAAGTATTTGTTGTTGTAATATAATTCATTTTATATATCATGGTAGATATTTTCAGAAATTAATTTCTGAAAATATCTAAATTAATCTAATCATTTAATTAATAAAAGGAATTAAATATGCACAAGTCAAACATACAAGTGCCAGAGTCAAAAATGCAAGTATTTGTTGGTAAAACTGCTCCAGATTTCACTTCTAAGGCCGTGATGCCAGATGGAAGAATAGAATCTGAGTTTAATCTTCAAGATTATTCTCAAGGGTATAAAGTCGTATTATTTTTCTATCCTCTTGATTTTACTTTTGTTTGCCCATCAGAAATTATAGCCTTTAGTAACAGATTACAAGAATTTACTGAAAGGAATACAAAGTTAGTTGCAGTAAGTGTGGATTCACATTTTTCTCATTTAGCTTGGAAAAATACTCCATATAGTAAAGGTGGTCTGGGTAATATTCAAATACCAATGGTATCAGATTTTAATAAAATTGCTTCACGTATTTATAATGTACTTCATGATGATGGTATGTCTCTACGTGGTACTTTTATTATAGATGAAGATTTCATAGTGCGTAATTTATCAGTTAATGATTTTCCAATTGGTAGAAATGTTGATGAAGTAATAAGAATAATAGATGCCATTGATTATAGTAGGGAGCATGGCGAAGTATGTCCAGCAGGATGGAATAAAGGTGATGAAGCCATTACCCCATCGCATAAAGGTATAGCGGATTATCTATCTTCTAATGCAGACAAATTATAATAAAGTACTTAATTCCTAAAATATTACATGGAAAAAGAATATTGCTTATGATTCATTACCTAAGGTCGATATAAAGAGGAATTGATGCTTAAAAGTCTGTTTTTTGACAATAAGTCTGGGGACTTTTACACAAAAGAGATGATTGATACACTGCGATTGATCAGAAGTGAAAATATTGGACCAAGAACTTTTTGGAGTTTAATAGAAATATTCGGTAATGCAAGTATTGCAATTGAAAATATACAAGAATTTTCTTTGCGTGGTGGGCGTTCTAAACCCATCACGGTATTTTCGCAAAGTGATGCGACCAAAGAACTTGAGCTTTTGGAAAAAAATAATGCTAAAATTATTTCTTATAAATCTACAGAATATTCAAAATTATTACTTGAAATTTTTGATTGTCCACCAATATTAAGCTATAAAGGTGATATTGGCTTATTGTCAAATGAACAATGTGTTGCAATTGTGGGGTCTAGAAATGCTTCAATGAATGGTCGAGCCTTTGCCTCCAAAATTGCTAAAGAATTGGCGGATATGAATTATGTATTAGTCTCTGGGCTTGCAAGAGGTATTGATACATCAGTACACCAAGCAAATCCGTCTAAAACGATAGCAGTGATAGCTGGTGGAATAGATCATGTTTATCCGCTAGAAAATTATAAATTATTTGAACAAATCGAGCAAGAAGGGTTAATAATAGCAGAATTACCAGTAGGATCTAAACCTCTTGGGCAACATTTTCCACAAAGAAATAGATTGATTTCTGGTATATCTCTTGGCACAGTGGTAATCGAAGCCAGCCTAAAATCTGGTTCGCTTATAACGGCAAGGTTTGCTTTAGAGCAAAATAGAGAAGTATTTGCCGTGCCTGGATTCCCTTTAGATCCAAGGTGTCAGGGGACTAATAAACTGATTAAAGAAGGAGCTTATCTATTAGAATCAGTGCAAGATATAATAACTATGTTACCAAGCCGTGGCAGTATAGTTGGTAAATCTGAATATGTGGCAAATGATTCTGAAGTAAATAGTTCGTTTAAAGCTTTAGACATAAAATATGTTAGTCCAGTGACAAATGACATGCGCATTAGGGTAAAAGAACTATTATCTTCAACTCCAGTAGGATTTGATTCTTTGCATAATGAAACAAAATTATCTTTACAAGTGATATATATGATCGTATTAGAACTAGAATTAGCTGGAAAAATAGTTAGATATCCTGGTAATAAAATCTCTTTAATTTATAAGTAAATATGAAATTAGTAATAGTAGAGTCGCCAGCAAAGGCGAAAACAATAAACAAATATCTAGGTAAAGATTTCAAAGTCATCGCTTCGTTTGGGCATATTAGAGATTTACCATCTAAAAATGGTTCGGTTTTACCAGATGAGAATTTTGCTATGAAATATATTATCTCAGATAAAGCTGAAAAATATGTTGAAGCAATAATCAAAGATGCTACCAAAGCGGAAATGATTTACTTAGCAACAGATCCAGATCGTGAAGGAGAGGCGATTTCATGGCATATTGCAGAGGTGATAAAAGAAAGAAATTTAATGAAATCGAAAGATTTTTTTAAGAGAGTGGCTTTTAATGAAATCACTAAAAAAGCAATTTTACATGCAATGGAAAATCCTAGGGATATTGATATTGATTTGGTGAACGCTCAGCAAGCAAGAAGGGCGCTAGATTATCTAGTAGGTTTTACTTTATCACCAATATTATGGCGTAAATTGCCAGGATGTCGGTCAGCAGGGCGAGTGCAGTCTGTGGCTCTCAAGCTTGTTTGTCAGAGAGAAGATGAAATTGAGCGTTTTAAATCACAAGAATATTGGGATATTAGTGTTAAGCTTCTTAACAGCAATAAAGATCCATTTTTAGCGAAATTAACTCATGTTAATAGTAAAAAATTAGAAAAATTTTCAATTACTGATGAACTAACAGCAAGTGATTTAGTAAAAGAAATAAAATCCAAGCCTTTTCATGTTGCAATTATAGAAAAAAAACAACAAAAACGTCAACCACAAGCCCCCTTTATTACCTCTTCTTTGCAACAAGAAGCAGCACGCAAATTGGGTTTTACTGCGAAAAAAACTATGCAAATTGCTCAAAAATTGTATGAAGGCATAGATATAGGTAAAGAGACGGTAGGTCTCATAACTTATATGAGAACAGATGGTACGACGATCGCTGGCGAGGCTATAGAACAGATACGTAAATTAATAAAGAAAAATTTTGGTGATAAATATCTTCCTAACCAACCAAGAATTTACAAATCTCGAGCGAAAAATGCTCAAGAAGCACACGAAGCTATACGTCCAACAGATATTAGTTTAACGCCAGAAAAATTAAAAGATAAATTAGAAAATGATTATTATAAAATTTATGATCTGATTTGGAAAAGAACGATAGCTTGTCAAATGGAGAACGTTATCATGGATTTGGTGGTATCACATCTTGATACGAAAAACAAAGAATTTTCAGCTAGAGCAAATGGTTCAATTATTTCATTTGATGGATTTTATAAGATTTATCGTGAAAGTTTAGATGATGAGGTAGAAGAGGAAAATAAATTATTGCCATCATTAACAGAAGGTGAAAAATTAACTACTAAATCTATTGATCCAGCACAGCATTTCACTGAAGCTCCACCAAGATATTCTGAAGCTAGTTTGGTGAAGAAGCTAGAAGAGCTGGGCATTGGTCGTCCGTCCACATATGCTTCGATTATATCAGTTTTACAAGATAGAAAATACGTAGTCATTGAAAAAAAACGATTTATTCCAGCAGAATTAGGACGATTAGTTACCTCATTTTTAACTGGTTTTTTCAAAAAATATGTGGAATATGATTTTACTGCTGATCTTGAAAATGATTTAGATGAGGTAGCTGAAGGCAAAATAGAATGGAAGATATTGTTAAAAGATTTCTGGGATGGATTTAATGATAATGTTGCAGTAGTTAGTGAGAAAAAAATAACTGATATAATTATTTATCTTGAAGAGGTGTTAGATTTTCACCTATTTGGCGAAAAATCAGAAAATAATAAATCAAAGAATTGTGGTTCATGCTCGACAGGTAAATTGGGGCTAAGATTAAGTAAATTTGGTGCATTTTTAGCGTGTAGTAACTACCCAGATTGTACTTTTAAAAAGCAAATTAGTTCTAGTGATAATGAAAATATGGACGGTCTTATTGATGAAGGTAAGACATTAGGTATAGATGAGGCTGGTTTTGAAATCGTTTTAAAAAGAGGACCATATGGAACATATGTACAGTCTAGTGAAGAGATTCATCAGCAACAGGAGAAGAAGAGTAAAAAGTTAGTCAAGCCTAAGCTAAAGCGAGCTTCATTGCCACCTAATATATCTCCAGCAGATATTACTCTTCCGCTAGCTATTAGACTTCTCCAGTTACCGACGAAACTATGTGAATATCCTGTGGATCACCAAGACGTCATTTTAGGGATAGGTAGATTTGGTCCATATCTTAAATGTTTTGATAGATTTATTTCAATACCTAAAAAATACGATCCTTTTACCATAACTCCAGAGATGGCTTTTGAAATAATTGAGGCTAGTAATAATAGATTATTAAATAAACAAAATAAAAACATTGAGAGTGCAAAAATAAAACCGATAGCTAAAAACAATATTAAAACAAAGAAGATTGTACGAAATAAAAAAACAAAATAAAATTATGAAAAGAATTATTACAAGATTTGCTCCATCACCAACTGGCATGTTGCATATAGGTAACGTTAGAACGGCGTTAATAAATTGGTTATATACTAAAAAACATAATGGCAAGTTCATTTTAAGATTTGATGATACTGATCTTGAACGTAGTGAGCAACGATATAAAGATGCAATTGAAGAAGATCTAAAATTTTTGGGTCTTAATTGGGATGAAACATTTTCGCAATCTAGCAGACTTGCTAAATATGAATTTATTAAAGAGTCATTATTGCAAAAAAATAGATTATATCCTTGTTTTGAAACTCAAGATGAATTAGAGGTAAAACGTAAATTACAATTATCAAGAGGATTACCTCCAATTTACGACAGAGCCGCTCTTAACCTCACTCAGGAACAAATTACTGATTATATAATTCGAGGTCGAAAACCCCATTATCGCTTTTTAATAAATCATACACCGATAATATGGCAAGATATGATTAAAGGCGAATTGAAATATCAAGGAAATAATTTAAGCGATCCAATAGTTGTACGAGAAGATGATAGCATGACCTATATGCTTTGTTCTGTTATTGATGATATTGATTATGAAATTACTGATATTATCAGAGGCGAAGATCATGTGACGAATACAGCAATTCAAGTGCAAATGTTTGAAGCATTAGGGGCAAAAGTACCAAATTTTGCTCATCTTAGTTTGGTAATTAGTCAAGAGGAAAAAATATCAAAAAGAGTAGGGGGGTTTGAAGTCTCTACCCTTCGAGATAAAATGGGCTTAGAAAATATGGCAATTAATAGCTTTTTTACCTTACTTGGCTCAAGCCTCGCTATAACTCCTTTTAAGACTTTGGAAGACTTGATAAAAGAATTTGATATTAAAAATTTTTCTAAAAACCCAATTATTTATTCATCAGAAGAATTACAACGCCTTAATCATAAATTACTCATTAGTCTGAATTTTGATGAAGTGGCAGAGCGTTTACGAGATATTGGTGCTGAAAAAGTAAATAAGCAATTTTGGCTAACAGTTAGAGGTAATTTACAAACGATATATGAAGTAAAAGATTGGTGGAATATTTGTTATTCTCCTATTTCAATTTCTGGATTAGATATGAAATTTTTACAACAGGCAGCTGATTTACTACCAAACGAGGTAATAAATACAAATAGTTGGGGTAAGTGGACTAAGGAAATCAGCCAAGTAACTAATAAAAAAGGTAAAGATTTATTTCTTCCTTTGAGGCTTGCTATAACAGGCATGAATTCAGGACCAGAAATGTCCAATATATTACCTTTACTGGGTCGTGAGCAAATTATTAAAAGACTATGTTAGTATCCATTAATTAAAAAAAGTTGTATTTTACTAATAAAAAGTATACAAACATTAATAATTATTAGAAATTGAGTGTAATAATATTAAATATTAAGTATTTACATTCACATAAGGAGTTAACAATGGCAAGACAACACGAATATATAAAAAAAATTGACGAATTTATTGGAGCAAAAATTCATTCCCTGAGGGGTTATAAAGGATTATCACGTCAACAATTAGCAGAAGTGATAGATGTAACCCATCAACAATTACAGAAATATGAAAAGGGTGTTAATAGAATATCGATAGGTAGGCTAATTTTAATTGCTAAAGCTTTAGAGAAACCTGTTGAGTATTTTTACGAAGGATTAGATGAGGTAAGCGATATTCAGCCTATAGTTGGCAGTGAGCAACGTATGTGTTTGGAGGTGACAAAAAATTTCATGAGAATTCGTAACCCAAAACATCAAAAGGCTGTTAATGCGTTGATACGCTCGCTTATCAAAGAATCTTCGGCATTATAGACATAAAGTCAGTTTTCACTAACTTAAAAAGTCTTATAATAGGTCAGCAACTGTAATAGAAAATATTCTACTTGTAATAACTTTGCAAACAAGAACAAATTACACCATAATAAAAATAACACAAATTTATAACAAAATCAAGCAATAATTATGCAACAACATAAAGCAAATATACAAACTTCATCAAATATTGTTATTAAAAGGCTAAATGGTATTGATGTTTCTCATCATAACAAAGAAATAAATTGGGATTTGGTTTTTTCGCAAACTGAAATTCCAATTAGCTTTGTTTGGCTAAAGGCTACGGAAGGACGCACATTCATTTCCCCTACTCTTAAAAAAAATTGGCAATCATGTATTGAAAATCCAAAAATTACTCTAGGGGTTTATCATTTTTTTAAATCAGCTATTAATCCTATCACCCAAGCACAACATTTTTGCCAACAGATAGAGAAATTGAAATTTGAAGATAATAAGCACCATTATTCTTTGGATTTAGAAGATAATTCTGGCAAAAAAACACCTAAAGAATTAGGGGATTCTATATTAGCGTTTCTCGATATTGTTAAGCAAAAATTTCCTAAAGCTAAACCATATATTTATACTAGTACTAATTTTTGTCAAGAAAATCTAAAAAATTACGGAGAACATATCTTTAAAGATACTAAGCTTTGGATTGCTCGTTATTATAACAATACTACCTCAGTAATCCAGCAACACCAGCAACCATATGATAGTAAAATAGGTTTACCTAGAGGTTTTAAAAACTGGGATATATGGCAATATACTGAATGTGGACGTATTCAAGGTATACCATCAACAGTAGATTTAAATATACGTCAAGTAACAAGTACATGAATGTATATTTAGACTTAAATTTTAAGCTATGGCACTGTTAACAAAATAATTGCAACAGATTGAGAGAAGAAGTAAAGTAACTATTTTATTGAATAATTAAAGAAAATATTTAAGCTCTCAAAATTATGTAATGATTTAATGAAGCAAAAACCCTCTATTTTAGTGATTTCTTACTTCATTAAATCATCACATAATTTTTGATAATCTATTGCCAAAGGTTTCAAACCAATAATAGATAAGGTCGGTTTGGTAATGAATATTTTGCTAGTAATATTAAATAAATCATTAATAGTTGTATTCATAATACATTCAATAGTTTGTTCCACAGATATATATTTACTGAACACTGCAAAGTTTTTACCTATTTCTTCTGATTTGTAAGAAGATTTTTCTTGTGAAATATAGATACTGGTTTTTAATTGTATTTTGGCTCTTTCTATTTCTTGAGCATCAATGCTAGTGCTAATTTTTTTGATCTCATTCACTAATTGTTCGGCAAGAAATGGTAATTTATCATGACTGGTAGAAGCGTAAATACCAAATATTCCACTATCATAATAAGAACTATTATAACTACCAATTGAATAGGCTAGCCCAAGATTTTCCCTGATTTGTTGAAAGAGTCTTGATGACATACCGCTACCAAGAATTAGTGAAAGAATTTGCGTATGATATAATTGCTCTATGTTAAAGTATGGAACACTTTCGAAACCTAAAATTAAAGTAGTTTGCTCAAGTTCTTTAGTGATGACATTATGTCCACCAGTATATTGTGCTTTATCAAAAGAATGCTTCGATTGGTTTTTTAATGAAGAAAATAATTTTTCAGCAAAATCCACGACTTGTTGATGCGAGATATTTCCTGCTACTGATAAATAGATATTTTCTGCGTTATAATGTTTACCAACATAATTGTTAAAATGCTTGTCAGTAAATTCGATCAAAGTCTCAGCACTCCCTAAAATAGATCTGCCCAAAGCTTGATTTTCATAAGCACTCGCATAAAATTTTTCATGAACTAGTTCGTCAGGATTATCTTGACCATGGGCAATTTCTTGCAAAATTACTTGATATTCTTTTTCTATCTCTTGCTCAGAAAAAACGGAATTTTGTATTATATCAGATAATATTTCTAAAGCTTTATAGCAATTTTCACTTAGTATTTTTGTATAATATACTGTCTGTTCATGTCCAGTATATGCGTTGAAATGACCACCTATCGAGTCAAACTCTTCGGCAATTTGCTTAGCAGTTCTAGTTTTTGTTCCCTTGAATGCCATATGTTCAAGAAAATGTGATATACCTATTTCAGATGAATTTTCGTAACGACTCCCTACATTCACTATGAGATTAATAGCTACCGAATTTACCATCGGCATATTATAGGTAAGAACGGTTAGTCCGTTTTTTAATTTAGTTGAGTTAAACATTTGTGAATCGTTATTCATAGATTTTTTCGATAAAATTTGAAAATAATATTTCTAGCATAGAGTTATTTTTAATTGTTAATACATAATTTTTTAGTTTTTTAATTCGTCACCTTGACTTCAATTAATATTTTTGCATAATTCCTGCATTAAATCACCATCAAGCCTATTGATTAAGTCTAAGACTTTTTCTTCAGTTAGGTCCTCAAAAAAATCATCGTTAATCTGCATTATTGGTGCGTTGACGCAAGCCCCCAAACATTCAACTTCCGCAAGGCTAAATTTTTTATCATTAGTTACTTCCCCAATTTCAATACCAAGTCTTTGCCTACAAATATTTACGATTTTGTCACTACCTCTTAACCAGCACGGAGTAGTAGTGCAAATTTGTAAATGATGTTCTCCTACTGGTTTTAGATTAAACATAGTATAAAATGTAGCAACTTCGTAAGCTCTAATAAAAGGTAAATTTAAAAAATTTGCCACATATTCTATACATACTTTTGGTAGCCACCCCTTCATTTGTCGTTGGGCAAGATCTAGTAAGGGGAGGATAGCACTTTTTTGCTTCCCTTCAGGATATTTTTTTATAATATTTTGAGCTTTTTGCAAATTTTCATCATTAAAACTAAAATTCATTACTTCATTACTCATCTATCAATTTCTCCAAATACAATATCTAGGCTAGCAATAATAGTTACGACGTCCGCCATTAAATGCCCTCTTGCCATAAAATCCAAACCTTGGAGATGAGCAAACCCTGGAGCTTTGATACGGCATCTATAGGGTTTATTAGTTCCATCAGAATATAAATAAACCCCAAATTCACCTTTTGGAGCTTCAACGCATTTATATACTTCACCTTGAGGAACATTATAGCCTTCAGTATATAGTTTAAAATGGTGAATCATTGCTTCCATTGATTCTTTCATTTTAGCCCTAGATGGTGGGGCAATTTTCGGATCATCTGTTTTAATGGCACCGTTTGGCATTTGAGCTATACATTGCTGAATAATCTTAAGTGATTGGTACATTTCTTCAACCCGCACTAGATACCTATCATAACTATCGCCAGATTTACCAATAGGCACATCAAATTCTAACTCATCATATACGTCATAAGGGTTAGATTTTCTTAAATCCCAAGCAATACCAGAAGCTCTAAGGACGGGACCAGAAAAACCCCAATCCATAGCTTCTTTGGGACTGACTATGCCAATATCAACAAGGCGTTGTTTCCAAATCCTATTATCATTTAATAAAGTTTCAACATCAGCTAATTTAGCAGAAAATTGATTAATAAAAATATTAATATCGTCTAATATACCGTTTGGTAAATCTTGAGCTACTCCTCCTGGTCTAAAATAATTTGCGTGCATTCTCGAACCAGAGACGCGCTCATAAAATTCCATGATTTTTTCACGCTCTTCAAATAGCCATAATAATGGCGTAGTAGCACCGACATCTAAGGCAAGGGTAGTTATGTTTAATATATGGTTAAGAATACGAGTAAGTTCAGAAAACATCACTCGGATAAATTGAGCACGTCTTGGCACCTTACATTCAAGCAATGATTCCACCGCTAAAGCAAAAGCATGTTCTTGACACATTGGCGAAACATAATCTAACCGATCAAAATATGGTATAGCTTGCAGATATGTCTTATGTTCAATTAATTTTTCAGTACCACGGTGTAATAATCCGATATGAGGATCGGCCTTGTTGATAACTTCTCCGTCCATTTCTAAAATTAACCTTAAAACGCCGTGAGCTGCTGGATGTTGTGGTCCAAAATTTAATATAATATTTTTAGGAGTATCATTATTATTCATTAAAGCTAATCAAATATTCTCATTTGGGTTTAGTGACTATTAGGCACAAATTATCCTAATCAAATATATAATATAATATAAAATAATTATATTATATAATTATTTATAGTGATAAATTATAAATAATCTTTATTATTGCTATATTAGCTAACATGCGGGCATTAAAAATTAGCTTGCAACTTTTTAAGAGGGGAATTCATGTTTATACAAGAGTTTGCGAATAGAGGGTTTTTATATCAGTGTACTGATTTAGAAAAACTGACGCAATTGATGACGAATCAAAAAATTACTGCTTATATTGGTTTTGATTGCACTGCTAGATCTTTGCATGTTGGTAGCCTAATGCAAATTATGATATTACGTTTATTGCAACAATATGGGCATAAACCAATCGTGATTATTGGAGGGGCTACCAGTAAAATTGGTGATCCTACTGGTAAAGATCAAGCAAGAAAGAGTTTGACCAAAGAAGAGATTGCCGAAAATGCGAAAGGGATAAAAAAATCATTATCAAAATTTATTACATTTGGTATTGGCGACAGTGATGCGATATTAGTTGATAATGCAGATTGGCTCGAATCATTAAATTATTTAGATTTTCTATCGTCTTTTGGTAGTTTTGCCTCAGTTAATCGGATGTTATCGATGGATTCGGTAAAGTTGCGTTTAGAGCGAGAACAACATATGAGCTTTTTAGAATTTAATTATATGTTACTACAAGCTTATGATTTTTATCATCTAAATAAAGTACATGATTGTTCAGTACAAATAGGTGGTAGTGATCAATGGGGCAATATCGTAATGGGTGTTGATTTAACTAGAAAATTAACTGGTAAAGAAGTTTTTGGCATAACTACCCCACTAATAACCACTGCTTCAGGTGGTAAAATGGGTAAATCTGTTGGCGGAGCGGTATGGTTAAATGAAGATATGCTAAGTCCATATGATTATTATCAATATTGGCGGAATTGTGACGATTTAGACGTGATAAAATTTGCTAAAATATTTGGGGAAATGTCACCAGATAAAATGCAAGAATTGAGCAGTTTGGTTGAGTCGGATATTAATAGTGCGAAAAAACAACTAGCCTTTAATTTGACTACATTATGTCACGGCACGGAGGAAGCAGAAAAAGCTTTGCAAACGACAATAAATATTTTTGAAAAAGGCGCATTTGATCCAAATATACCGAAAGCGTTTATACTGACAAGTAAGCTGGAGGCTGGCATTTCCATAACTGAATTCCTGTATGAAATTAGTTTGGTTGATTCGAAATCTGAAGCTAAAAGATTAGTTGAAGGAGGAGGGATTAAAATTAATCATGCACTAATTGAAGATGTAAAACATATTATTGATGATTCTATGCTTGGTAAGTATGGTATAGAACTATCGATTGGTAAGAGGAAGCATTTTTTAGTGCAAGATGGCACAGAATTAATGATAGCTATCTACTTAAACAAGATAGATAAAGTAAAAGAATTAGTATCATTACAAAATGTTAATGAACCAAACAGCTTTGGTAACACTCCTTTGCATGTGGCCGTAGAAGACTCATGTCTCTTTGGCGAGAAGGCGGAGATAAAACAGATAATAGAAATATTGCGGAAAGCGGAAGAAGAGTCATCTAAGATAAAATCATAGATAGCAACAAGATGAATAAAGCTTTGAACTTTGATGATTTACCAAATAAACTAGTGGGAACTGATTTGCCTGATTTAACCTATAAAGTTCCAACGATTTTACCAACCAAAAAAGCAAAACCATTCGTCAAATGGGTAGGTGGCAAGAGAGGTATTATCAAACATCTACTAGCACGCCTGCCTGCCAAGATTAATAATTATTATGAACCTTTTGTTGGGGGCGGAGCCTTATTCTATGAAATAGCTGAACGTGCTAAATCTAGCTATTTATCTGACTTAAATGCTGATTTAGTTGTGTCGTACCAAACTATTAAAACATACCCTAGAGAGCTTATCGATGCTTTGAAAATACATCAAGCCAATCATAATGAAGAATATTATTATAAAATACGAGATTTGCAGGAAACAGAAAACCCTATTGACAATTCTGCCCGTTTTATTTATTTGCTGGCAACCTGCTTTAATGGTCTTTACCGAGTGAATAAGGGTAATAATTTTAATACCCCTATTGGTAGTTATGCCAACCCTAAGATAGTTGATGAAGAAAATATCTTATTAGTCCATAATATTTTAAAAAATATCGATATAAAATATCAAGATTTTTCTGAGATAAAGCCTAGTGAGGGAGATTTTGTCTATTTTGATCCTCCTTATCACCCTACCAACGATACTTCCTTTACAAAATATGTCAGGGATGGATTTACCGAAACAAAACAAGAAAAATTAAGAGATTTTGCTTTATCTTTAGTAAAAAAAAATGTTAATATCATGATTTCAAATTCTGACACTGCTTTTATTAATGAGCTTTATGAAGATAGCAAATATTTTATTATAGAAAAGATTCAAGCTCCTAGAGTAGTAAATTGTAAAAGCGATAAGAGGCAACCTGTTTTTGAACTTTTAATTACCAATAAATTATCAAGATAATATGGCTAGTAGCAATAAAGAAGGAAAAAATTTAGAAGACATAGTTAAGTCGCAACTAGAACATTATGATTACGAGTATATACCAAACAATAAGTTTAAAGTAGCAACACAAAGCTTAAAACAAAAGCTTTACACTACCCAACTATATATGCGACAGCATATATTCCGTAGGCGGTGAAAAACATAAAATGCAAGCCGATCTTGTCCTATATAGTCCTAATGTTGAGTATCTTATAATAGAATGCAAGTCACAAACCTCTAGTGGTAGTGTTGACGAAAAATACCCCTACTTAAATGAAAATATAAAAAATTTTCCATATCAAACAATAATTATTTTAGAGGCTCCTAAGGCGAAAGAAGGGGCAAAAAATTGGCTTAAACAACAAGTAGATTCAAATGATAAATTACTAGGTGTGTTTGATTTGACGGAGTTTAGATTATGGGCAACTACAAATTTGAGATGAAACCCTTTTTTATAAATCGGCAATAGTAGTAATTTCCATCCACTGCGTTAATAAAGAAGGAGAAGTTAATTCACTTAGTTTTACTATCAATTATGAGAATTTATGCTTTTTGTCAGCTCAATATCATTGAATACTTTTATTGGGTTGAATATCGTTCCAGAGGCGTTTATTTTAAGATTCACAGGAACAAGGGCTTTAGGGGGGGTAATAGGAGGATAATTTACATCAGCAATGTAAAAGGAAAATATTGAAGATAACGCTATTTCAAAATTATATATGTTTAGAGCTAAAGTTGCGGTTCCAGTGGAATATTTAGTATTAAATAATAAATCTTTTGAGGTGATTATTCCATTTTGTAGTTGAAAAGTCCCATGCAAATTAGTAAGTTCAGTCTTTCCTTCGGTCATAGCTTTTGCTAAATCACTCTTTAAATATTCAGTCTTATAATCTTTGTTATTAATTTTTTCTACTAAAGAATCGACCGAAAAATTATTAATTTTTGCATTTTTTACTACAAATTCTGATTGTCCATTAAGTTCATATAATAGTTGCTTCTCACTATCTCCATTAGTGGATAATTGTCCATTTATACTAATTACACCATAATTATCTAGCAATCCTTTCGGCAAAATATTAGATAATTTAGCTAAATCGATAAAATTTAAGGCATAGACAAAATTCAGAGTACACGGATCTAATAAAATATTCCCTTCTGCCACTAATTTACCAGAAAGAATTTGGGCTTCAAGATTATTAATTTTAAATAAATTATTATTATTTTCTAAAGAAAATTTTAAATTATCTAATACTAAATCATCCTTAGCTATTGTTGATAATGCACAATCTAATTTTAAATCTATTTTTTCTAAATCAAATTCATTTAATAATTTATTTCTTAGCCCTAGTAAATAATCACCAGTTAAAAAATTAACATTGACAGTACCGTTATTTATTTTAATTTCTAATTGCGGTTTAACATCAGTGGCAAGTAAATGAGCGGTGACGTTGATATAATCATTATTTTTTCTTATATCTAAATTACTGATTTGAATATTATTTGGAGCAACATTTACCAGCATATTTACCCTACCAAATGACTCATCTTTTATTATCAAATTATTGACACTAATATCGAAATTGCCTAAATAACTGATTGTTCGAATTTGAATAAATTTATTCAAATATGATTCCTCTTTCATATTTTTTGATAAATCTTTAGCAAAATATATTATTGGTGAAATTATTGGATAGTCATCTTTATCTAAATTTATTGAAGAAAATTCTAAAGTTGCGACAAGATGAGGCATAAAGCCAATAAATCTAGCAGTAATATCGCCTATAATTTCTGTATTTTCGACTTTTAACAAAAGATTTTTTAGGTAAATATCTATTAAAGTTAATTTTAAATCCGAAGATAAAGAAAAAGGAGTAGGTTTAATGCTGGTGGCTTGTGGGTAACCTAAGGTGGTTAATATAGAATTAAGATCATTATGTTGCATAATAATATTACCATCAAATACACTTCGCACTGAATTCTGGCTAATATTACCGATAAATTTAAAATTACCACCAGATTTAATTGTACCTGAAAAATCTTGAACTACTATTTTTTCTTGGTTCAAATTAAGCAAAAGTTTAATATCATTTAATATTTCCGACTTATTCAATATAATTTGGTCAATTACAATATCAGTTATAATTGATTTATTACCAAACAGATACTTTAAGCCATGTTCTAAATCATTAAATTGATTTGGAGTATTTGATGAAGCAACAAGCTTAGTAGTATCTATTTTAGAAAAATGTAATTTTATTATACTTGCTATATCATCTTTTTTACTTAAATATACTGAACCATTACCTAGGAGTAAGCTAGAATCTATCATTATATTTTCTAATTTAAGCAATTTTTCGGTTGGCAAGAGATCAAATATAATATTTATTATTTCATTTTTGGTGAATTTTTTAAACAAATAGTTTAATTCTGGTACTAAATGGGACAATATATTAGATAGATTTGTTATGGAATATTTGCCCATGCCATTAATCAGTTTAGCATCTTGATAAACTTCCGATATGTAAAAATTATAATCACTAGAATCAATAGTAAGGTCAAAATTTGTTCGCTCCATATTTTTTTCAAAAAATCCTGAAATTTTTCCAAGATTACTTTCGCCCTTAAATGATGATATATTAGAATTAGTACTATTTTTAGATAAGGAAAAGTTCTTAAGAGTGACAATAGGTTGGTTATCTTTATTTACAATATTCAAATTTTTGATGTCGAAATTTATGTCAATCATACTGTGCATTATGATTAGGTTCACTAGTTCATCATGATTAATAATACTTAAATCTTCTTGCACCTCTGAATATATTTGAGCCTTAGATATTTTCAGAGAACTAATTTTAGGCTTGAACGTTAATAATGATAATGGAGTAAAATAAATATCTATATTTTCTAGTTCCCAATTTCCTTCTCTCTTGAGAGAGTCAATCTTTAAATGAGGTATAGGGAATTTAACTATTTGTATTTTTGGGGTGTTTTGTGATGAGATGTTTAATTTAACGAATAAATTTTTACTAGCCACAGTATAATCAGTAAAATTAACGATCGCTAATAAAATAGCAATGGTTAAACAAGCAGTAAAGAGAGCAATTATAATTGTCTTTTTTATCATAAAATAGATTTTTTTAAACTTATTACCCTTGAATTTGTAGTGCGTATAATCTACAAATTTATCCAAACCAATAACTATATTTACTGTATTTTTATCTTTATTACAACGTCAATTAGTTATTTGTTACAGTTAGCAAACATTAAATCATTGTATAACCTTTTAATTTATTTAGCTACTTTTCGAAAGGAGACTTGAATAATTTTTGTAAATAGATATAGTTTTATAGAAACATTCTCTTAACTTATCTATGTTATTGATGATAATTATGAAAGACTGAGGCATGATTGTGGGAGCGAGAAACGGAGTGCAAATTTATATGTCACGCATACGGTATAATAGAATAAAAAAGATCTCAAGCTACCTCCTCATCATTTTTGGATTTTTAAGTTTTTTGTCGTTATTTATGTGCATTGCAGGTGGCGGAGTGTTGAATGACGCATATTCAACCTTAGAGGAAGTAAAAGATTTAGAGAAAAAAGGTTTAATGGATAATCTTCCCCCAAATATCTCTAAAAATGCAAAATTTGAAATAGTAAAATTACATAATAACTCAGCAAATATTCAAGAATATATAGACGAGACTAATATATCACTCTCATATTATGAAAATTATTTGTATATTTTTACCATTTTATTCCTTCTTACTATCATCTTCAAAGTGTATTTTTGGATAAGAAACAGAACTATCCTTCTTCGATAATTACAAAAAAAGTTAAATTATGACCCTAAAACCAGGGCTATACATTGTCTCTACTCCTATAGGAAATTTAGACGATATAACGCTCAGAGCTCTTGAAACACTCAAAAATTCTACAATCATATTGTGCGAAGATACTAGAATATCAAGAAAATTACTAGCAAAGTATAATATAACCACCAAATTACAAGTATATAATGACCATAGTGATGGTAAAGAAAGAGATTATATCCGAAAAATGATTGATAATGGAGAGATAGTTAGCTTAATATCTGATGCTGGTACGCCATTAATTTCCGATCCTGGCTATAAATTAGTTGGAGAGTTAAGAAAACTTGATTACCATGTCGACGTAATACCTGGAGTTTCTTCCCCAATTACCGCCGTAACAATTTCTGGATTACCATTAAACCGTTTTTTATTTGCAGGATTCTTGCCGAAAACAATTGAAGGTAAAAAGAAAATTTTTACAGAACTAGCCAATACTAAAGCAACTTTAATTTTTTTTGAAACAGCTATTAGGTTGGAACAGTCATTAGGCACGGCATTTACTGTTCTAGGAGACAGAGAGGTATGTGTAGCAAGAGAGCTAACTAAACGTTACCAAGAGGTGAAATCAGGCTCAATAACAGAAATTATAAATTTTTATCAAAAAAATATTATCAAAGGTGAGATAGTGCTGTTAATTTCAGGCTATACTACGAAAATTGATAAAAATAGTTTAGATGACGAATTAAAAAACATTATCCATTCATACTTATCTAAGGGGTGGAATGCAAAAAATGTAACTGATATAGCTAATGAACATTTTGGCAAACTTTATAGTAAAAAAGAAATATACTCTATGGTTAATAAAATCAAGGAAGCAGATTATTGAACTTCTTTGAAAATTAAAATGATGTTAATTAAATGAAATGCTAATATACATAATTTATTTCATTTGACTTTTTTAAATTTTTACGTATAAGTTGATTGATTAGACTTTTTGATATTTAGTTTGTTTAAAAAGTCTTTTATATATTAATTGTGAATTGAAAATATTATGGATAATACGGATAGTAAAGGATTTCTTTCGGAAATTAGAAAAGTAGTTTGGCCGATTGAATGGCACGAAAATAAAAAATTCTTGCCTATGGCTGCGATGATGTTTTGTATATTGCTAAATTATTCTACTCTTAGATCGATAAAAGATGGCTTCGTTGTCACATCTATTGGACCTGAAGCAATCAGTTTTTTAAAAACCTATATTGTTCTACCGATGGCAGTACTGGCAATGGTAGCATATGTAAAGCTTTGTGACGTTCTAAAGCAGGAAAATGTTTTTTATGCGGTGACTGGTTTTTTCCTTGCCTATTTTGCTTTATTTACTTTTGTTTTATATCCATATCCTGATCTAATTCACCCTGATCCTGAGACTATTACTGCACTTAGTAATGAATATCCAAATTTCAAATGGTTCATTAGAATAATAGGTAAGTGGAGTTTTGCTAGCTTTTATGCTATGTCAGAACTTTGGGGAGCGATGATGCTTAGTTTGTTGTTTTGGCAATTTGCTAATCAAATTACCAAAACTGACGAAGCAAAGCGCTTTTACTCAATGTTCGGTATGTTAGCCAATCTTTCCTTACCGATTACGGCTCTGATACTTGGATATTTTTTAAGTAAAGAAACTAATATAGTAGCTCACGACTTGAAGTTTATTCCTTTACTAGTGATCATGTTATTGAGCGGTCTAATCATCATGATTTTATATAGATGGATGACCAAAAATGTTTTAACTGATCCTACTTTATATGATGCAAGTAGCAAAACTAATAAAAAAAGTAAGATTAAATTATCTCTCGGTGATAGTTTCAAAATGATCTTCACCTCAAAATATTTAGGACTCATTGCCCTACTAGTTTTGTCATATGGAGTATCTGTAAATCTAGTGGAAGGTGTGTGGAAATCAAAAATTCAACAATTATACCCTACTAAAGAAGAATATACCATGTACATGGGACAATTCCAAGCTTGGCAGGGAGTGACGGCTATCTTATTCATGATTGTTGGTAGTAATATTTTAAGAAGGGTTTCTTGGCTTACGGCTGCTATCATTACTCCAATGATGATGCTAATTACTGGTATTGCCTTTTTTGCCTTTATTTTCTTTGATAGTGTTATTGCGATGCACATTACTGGTCTCCTCTCTTCTGGACCTTTAGCATTGGCGGTCATGATTGGTATGATTCAAAATGTCCTAAGTAAAGCTACTAAGTACTCTTTATTTGATGCTACTAAAAATATGGCTTATATTCCTCTTGATAAAGATCTTAGAACGAAGGGGCAGGCAGCGGTAGAAGTTATTGGTGGTAGATTTGGTAAGTCAGGTGGTGGTATCATTCAATCAACCTTCTTCATGTTCCTTCCTTCTTTCAGTTTTGCGGAAGCTACACCTTACTTTGCTGGAGTGTTCTTTATTATAATAATCTTGTGGCTATATGCTGTTAAAGCACTGGGCAAAGAATATCAAGAGCAAATATCTTAAAAGCCTAAGAATTGCAACAGTGTATATCTCCTGATAAGATCAGAGATATACACTGTTGCCTTAGATTTCTATGCTTGCCTGTCCTATAATAATTTGATAAAATCCTGATATTAAAAATCATCTTAATAAAGAAGGAAAATAAATAGAATATTCAAATATCATCTCATTGTTGGTATATTAATTTCAGCTACTGCACTTGTTACAACTTCCGTATTCACAGTAAAAAAACACAAACAAGATTTATTCAAACATAGATTTGAGCTATATCTAAAAATTGTTGAAGCTTTTACTCTAGATCTTGGTAAAGCACAGGAAATTTGGAATGCTTCACCAAATTATTTAGTAGATAAACATCATGAACTTTTGTTTGAAATTGGTTGTATATTTGACAAGAAACTTGAAAATTTTTACGCTCTAACATGAACTGTGATCACAAAGGAGAGAATATATAAAACTTTCTTCCTGAATATGGATATTATGGTGATAAATCAATATGGCACCCTAATGATAAATTTAGCAAACTATTTGAACTTTATTTAAAACTATAATGGAGTTTATGTAAGAAGAATTATAACGATAATTCTTCTTACTCTTTCATCTTTTGTTTCATTAAATTTTACCTCAAAATAGAACTAGAGGATTTAAGCTTAATAATTTGTTCTTCTGACAAACCAGTAAACTCGATGATTTCTTCTACTAGCATATCTTTTTTTAACATGGCTGTGGCAATAGCTAATGCTTTTTGCTCTTCGCCTCTAACTTCGCCGATTTGAATACCTTCAGCTTTACCTTCAGCTTTTCCTCGCTCAATCATGGCTTGAGTCTGAGCTAATTTATAGTCCTCGACAGCTCTATTATCCATAATACGTTTAATCTCTTGTTCATAAGTCAATAATTCTTCTTCTGTCCAATTGAATTGATTTAACTCTTCATATGCTTTTTCTATTACCCAATCTGAACCTATTAACTTACGTAAATCAGCTTCACTGGTTTCATCCGCATGTTTAAAAAAATAACACCATTTTTCCGTGAGGTTGGTCAGTAAATCAATGTCAGTAATTTTAAATTTCGGTAGTTCAATAAAGGTAAAGGAAAAATCTTGTAAATCATGGGCGTAAGATTCTTTATCCAAGATAATATGATCGGATTTATAGAATATTTTGTCTTTAAAGATAATATTATCGCTAATGGCAATAAAGATTACTGCCTTTAAATCAATATATCTAGCTCCTTCGCCTGATCCTTTATTTAACTGACGTGAGTAAGCTTTGGCTGCATAATATTGTGCTCTTTTTTCAAAACCAGATTGAGGGGACACTTGCATCTCAACAATTATCTGAACACCATTTTCGTCTTTACATAAGACATCTACCGTACTCTGTTTTTTGGATGCAATTTCAGGTATTTGGATAGTAGATAAAAAATTCACTTCCTTAATTTTATTAGTATCTTTAAGCTCTAATATATCGTTAATAAAATGAATAAGGATATCTCGATTTCTTTCAGTACCGAATATTCGGCGAAAGGCAACGTCATTTTTAGGATCGAGAAACTTAGATATACCCATAATGATTATTTATAATAATTTATTTAATCAACAATAACAGATATATAATTCTATTACCAAGTTTTTTTGTCAAATTTTGGCTCTTTATTTAGGCTATTTGGCACTATTGGTTATAGTTTTCATTTTTTTAGTACAAAGCTGAAAAAAATCTACATTGTTTGGACTCGGAAACTAGAAAAAATATGATTGATAATAATTGTAAGAATCTCAGCATTGCTAAGCAATGCAATCTACTTATTATTATCAGGCAATTGAAGCCATTTGTATTGCAACTCTTGAAGAAGCCATAGAAAAGCATGGTCAACCTGAAATTTTTAATACTGCTCATGGTTCTTAATTTACCTCAAAATACATTATCAATGAACTTGCTAAACGTGAAATCAAGATCAGTATGGATGGTAAAAATAGAGCTTTGGATAATGTTTTAATTGAAAGATTTTGGCGGTCATTAAAACAAGAAAAAATATATTTGATAATTTTAAATACCGTAAAGGAGGCAAAGGATGCGATAACAGATTACATAACTTTTTATAACAATAAAA
>Ga0214919_10000623_pt1 | contig 60064 bp, 61 predicted proteins | sample LL1503_MetaG_FD_177994 | JGI IMG/M metagenome (GOLD analysis project Ga0214919, IMG submission 177994) | Freshwater microbial communities from Lake Lanier, Atlanta, Georgia, United States - LL-1503 | ecosystem: Environmental > Aquatic > Freshwater > Lake | place: USA: Georgia | collected... | reverse complement strand
ACATCTCACGACACGAGCTGACGACAGCCATGCAGCACCTGTGTTACGGCTCTCTTTCGAGCACCCCCACCTCTCAGTAGGGTTCCGTACATGTCAAGGGTAGGTAAGGTTTTTCGCGTTGCATCGAATTAATCCACATCATCCACCGCTTGTGCGGGTCCCCGTCAATTCCTTTGAGTTTTAATCTTGCGACCGTACTCCCCAGGCGGTCTACTTCACGCGTTAGCTGCGTTACCAAGTCAATTAAGACCCGACAACTAGTAGACATCGTTTAGGGCGTGGACTACCAGGGTATCTAATCCTGTTTGCTCCCCACGCTTTCGTGCATGAGCGTCAGTGTTATCCCAGGGGGCTGCCTTCGCCATCGGTATTCCTCCACATATCTACGCATTTCACTGCTACACGTGGAATTCTACCCCCCTCTGACACACTCTAGCCGTGCAGTCACAAATGCAATTCCCAGGTTAAGCCCGGGGATTTCACATCTGTCTTGCACAACCGCCTGCGCACGCTTTACGCCCAGTAATTCCGATTAACGCTCGCACCCTACGTATTACCGCGGCTGCTGGCACGTAGTTAGCCGGTGCTTATTCTTCAGGTACCGTCATTAGCAGAGGATATTAGCCCCCACCGTTTCGTTCCCGCCAAAAGTGCTTTACAACCCGAAGGCCTTCTTCACACACGCGGCATTGCTGGATCAGGGTTGCCCCCATTGTCCAAAATTCCCCACTGCTGCCTCCCGTAGGAGTCTGGGCCGTGTCTCAGTCCCAGTGTGGCTGGTCGTCCTCTCAGACCAGCTACTGATCGTCGCCTTGGTAGGCTTTTACCCTACCAACTAGCTAATCAGATATCGGCCGCTCCATGAGCGTGAGGCCTTTCGGTCCCCCACTTTCATCCGTAGATCGTATGCGGTATTAGCGTAACTTTCGCTACGTTATCCCCCACTCTAGGGCACGTTCCGATACATTACTCACCCGTTCGCCACTCGCCGCCAGACCGAAGTCCGCGCTGCCGTTCGACTTGCATGTGTAAGGCATGCCGCCAGCGTTCAATCTGAGCCAGGATCAAACTCTTCAGTTTAATCTCTGTTGTGCCATTTCTGGCAGGTTCCGAAGAACCGTCGCTCACTCAAAATACTGACAGGATAAGTTCTTGCGAACCTACCTATATTTTTTTGTGAGCACTTGATATTTAAAGTATTGCGAAAATGCCTAAGCATCATCGCCGCACGCCATCAAGCGCCCACACTTATCGACTGTTAATTTTTAAAGAACTTGTAGAACAAGTATTCGTTGGTTTTCGCCTGTTTCCTTGCATGCAAAGCGTTTTGTTTGCAACAGCAAAGAAGCGGAATTATGCGGCCTTTTAGTAACTTCGTCAAGCGGCTTGTCTGTAACTTTTTAACTCGCCGCTAAAACCCTAACAAAGAAACTTTATTTCAGTCGCCACTTTTGCAGAACGTTGTGTTCGCAGAGGTGAGCCAAAGATTATGCTGCATTCAATGACCGTTGTCAAGCGGGCAGGCCTGATATTAATAGTGGGTAGTAGACGAGCCGCTGTAAGCCACTGGGGATATAAATAACTTTTTGGAATTATTTTTGAATCCTTATCTGGTTAGATGTCCTGAAAATTGGGTTTGCGCTTCTCCATAAAGGCTTTCATACCCTCTTTCTGGTCTTCCGTTGCGAACGTACTATGAAAAAGCCGTCGCTCATATTGGACGCCGTCTGTCAGAGAAGATTCGTAGGCACGATTTACTGCATCTTTAATCATCAATACGGAGGGCAAGGACATAGCGGCAATCACCGTCGCAGCCTCCATTGCCTCTTCCATAAGTTTTTCAGCTGGCACGACACGCGATACCAGCCCTGCTCGCTCAGCCTCGACAGCGTCCATCATCCTGGCGGTAAGACACATATCCATAGCCTTAGATTTGGACACAGCTCGCGGTAATCGCTGCGTCCCCCCTGCGCCGGGCATCGTTCCTAGCTTGATCTCGGGCTGGCCAAATCGTGCGCTGTCGGCAGCAATTATGAAATCACACATCATTGCGAGCTCACACCCGCCGCCCAAAGCGTATCCGGCAACGGCGGCAATGATGGGCTTCCTGACTCGGCGGATCTGCTCCCAATTGCGCGTGATGTAGTCACCTTTATAGACATCCATATAAGTGTAGCTAGCCATCGCCGCAATATCAGCACCTGCTGCAAACGCTTTTTCATTACCCGTCAAAACAATGCAGGCAATTTTTTCGTCTGTATCAAAAGCCAGCAAAGCCTCACCCAACTCATTCATCAGCTGATCATTTAGTGCATTAAGGGCTTTCGGACGATTCAGTCGGACAACCCCTACTTTTTCATGCGTTTCGATCAAAATATTTTCAAAATTCATACGTGGCTCCGCATTGTCCGAAGTAGTTTGCTAAAGGCAGAATTGTAACTTCAAGACAATGACGTGATGACTTATTCAATGCGCCTTGAGGTAGATCAGTTAGTTAGCGCAGCTGCATTGCCGCCGCAATGACTAAACTAACTACTTTGGAAAAAATATCTCCATGCCCGCCGAAAATTCTAAATTAGATGCGCTGCACGACTCATTGCGCCAACTTACGCAACAACTTCAAGACTGCGCTCACGATGAGATCTGCTCGGCTTATGAGCAATTACTCATTACTGCGGAAAAAGCCTTTGCAGCTGAACAGTTGCTGATGGAGAAATATGACTTCCCTGCGACTCGATGTCATCTGGAACAGCACGCTCGCGTACTGTGCGCTTTACATCAGGCTCACCCAGCGGTGATGACCGGGGATCACAATTTAGCCATTCACGTTGGAGGTCGCTTGTTACCAGAGTGGTTTGAGTTACATAACTCCACTTTAGATGCTTCAGTGTCGGTATGGGCCAGCTACCAGATGGGATTAACCACGCAGGCCGCGAATTACGGAGGACAAATGATCAATTTTGCGGCAACGCCAACGAGCGAGGCAGCAAGACCCACATAAACAACGCTTGCTTCATTCGCCCTGCTAATTCGCCAGCCTCATCACCAAAACCCCAAAAGAAATCTGCTCGGACAGGATTACGGATTGCGCCCCCGGTATCCTGAGCAAGAACCAAGCGACGCAGCGGAATCGCAGAATTGGGCTGAGTCGTCGACACAAACACTGGAGCGCCTAAAAGTATGAACTGCGGATCAACCGCAATCGATCGTTGCGGTGTGAGTGGCACGCCAAGAGAGCCTTTGGGCCCTTTCGACGGATCCATAATTTTTTCTTCTTTAAAAAAAACGAAGCTTGGATTCGCATTTAAAAGTTCTTGCTGACGAGCTGGGTTAGCGAGATACCAGGCTTTGATTCCCTGCATTGAAGCTTGTTCTAAGCTCAGCTCACCGCGATCAACCAGATAACGGCCGATGGATTTATACGGATGACCATTTTGATCTGCATAGGCCACGCGAATAATTTCACCGCCCGGTTCAAGCACCACTCTGCCAGAGCCTTGCACCTGCAAGAAGAAGGCATCGATGGGATTATCAACCCAGACCAACTCTTTACCAACCAAAAGATTTTTTGACACTAGCTCGGCGCGACTGAAATACGGCACCACTTTGTTTCCAGCGACTCTTCCGCGCAAACGCATATTCTTTAGTTCAGGATAAAGAACGCCCATATCAATCGTTAGCAAATCATCTGGAGCGCGATAAAGCGCCGTCTGATAAGGGCCATTGCGCGAACGAGCGCCGCGCAATAAAGGTTCATAGTAGCCCGTTGCCATCCCTTGGGGGTTACCATCGAGATTGCGCAGCTGATGCGGAATAAATTGCGATTCATAGTAGCGCCGGACCATGGCTTCGTCAGCGGGATTCACCTCTGAAGCCAAACGACAGACTTCTTGCCACTCGATTCGCTTAGCCAGCGCCTGGCAAGTTGCTAGCATCGCCGGCCAGGACTGACGCAAATCATCCTCAGTCCATCCAGGTAAATCAGAAAAGCTCGCGCTACGAAGATAGTCCGCAGGTTTAGCCAAAGAGGGTGCGACCGCCGGGGGTGCAATAACTGGTGCAGTCACTGGCGCTGGGGCTGGCAGAGTCGCTGGTACTGTCGCCGGTTCAGGTAAGGCCACCGCAGATTTTTGCGATGGCGGCGTCACGCAGGCTGATAACAGTACTACGCTTGCTATCGCCGTGAGCGCTAAACTAATACGTTGATTCAGACTGGACACCTTAGTATGTGGCTACTATTTTTGGAAGCAGGTCTCGCATTCGGCCTGTTGGCTTTTATCGTTTGGTGGACCATGTTCTCTGGCAGAGAAGATGATGACTAGCCCACACAACTAATTTTTTAATGTCAGTGCAACGTTCGAGGCAGGGAAAGTACAAATTCTGGGATTGGCGACTCGAACTGCTCTCCATCTTCAGCTACGCAAAAGTACTCACCGTGCATCGTTCCCTGCGGCGTAGCCAGGGTCGTGCCGCTCGTATATTCGAATTGTTCACCGGGTTGTAGCAGCGGTTGATGCCCCACCACACCTAAGCCACGCACTTCTTGCACATGATTGTTTGCATCAGTAATCACCCAATGCCGCGAAATCACTTGGGATGCCACGCTACCGCTATTTTTTATCGTGACTGCGTAGGCAAACACAAAGTGCGAGCGGTCGGGATCGGATTGATCTTCGAGATACTGAGTTCTAACCGTCACCGTCATTTGGTAAGCCGCCATACGTAATCACAATTCCTATAATTTTGTTTTTAAAAAAGGCTAAATTTAACCAGCCTTCGATTGCACACGAAATCTAGTCAGCTGGCAAGCTCATCATTATGTACAGGTTAAAATTCGGAGATCGTTCAAAGGGAACTATTCCATGTCCAAATACCTCATCGCTCCCAGCATCTTGTCTGCCGACTTCGCCCGATTAGGGGAAGAAGTTAGAAATGTCGTTGCCGCAGGAGCCGACATCATTCACTTCGATGTAATGGATAACCACTATGTTCCCAATCTGACAATTGGACCGCTAGTCTGCGAGGCCATACGCCCACATGTCAATGTGCCCATCGACGTACACTTGATGGTCAAACCAGTCGATCGCATCATCCCCGACTTTGCTAGGGCAGGCGCCAATATAATTAGCTTTCACCCGGAAGCCTCTGATCACATTGACCGCACACTCAGCTTAATACGTGATCAAGGCTGTAAAGCAGGCCTCGTTTTCAATCCAGCGACACCTTTGCATTACCTTGAGCACGTAATGGATAAAATTGACCTGATTCTGATCATGTCAGTCAATCCAGGCTTTGGTGGCCAGTCTTTTATAGGCGAAGCTCTAAAAAAAGTCAGCCTTGTGCGTGAGCTTATCAACGCGAGCGGACGCGAAATCATGCTCGAGGTCGATGGCGGCATCAAAGTAGAAAATATTGCCGCAGTCGCAAAAGCGGGCGCTGACACCTTTGTTGCAGGGTCCGCCATATTTGGCAAGCCCGACTACAAAGCCATTATTGATGCCATGCGTAACCAACTCGCCACTGCATGAACACCTCAGCCAAAGACTCATTTGAAGGTATTCGTGCGGCCATCGTTGATCTGGATGGAACGATGGTTGATACAGCGCCCGATTTCCAAGTCGCCATTAACCGTATGCGCGATGAATTAAATTTAGCGCCACTTGCACTCGATACCATTATCGACTTTGTGGGTAAAGGCTCTGAAAATCTGATGCGTCGAGTGCTCGGTGTCGACTTTGAGAAAAACGAAGTCGAAAGTCGATTCGACCACGCTCTCGAACGCTACCAACATCATTACCTGCAAATTAACGGTGATCACAGCGAGCTGTATGCCGGCGTACACGAAGGTCTTCTGGCAATGAAACATGGCGGCGTGCGACTCGCTTGCGTCACCAATAAGCCGATTGCCTTTGCGCGTCCATTACTTCACAAAAAAGGGCTGATCGATTTATTTGAAGTGATTTACGGCGGCGATTCTCTAGCGCATAAAAAGCCTCATCCACTACCCATGCTCACCGTCTGTAAAGATTTTGATCTACAGCCAGCCCAAGTCGTCGCCATTGGGGATTCCTCAAATGACTCCGAGGCAGCGCGGGCTGCAGGATGCCGCATACTAACCGTTCCCTATGGTTACAACCACGGCCAGCCTGTCCAGACCATAGACACGGATGGTATAGTCGAGTCTTTACTTGATGCGGCGAACCTAATCGTCCATTAATAGCCCTACCTGATTATCGCCATGTTTCTTGTCAAAAAAATCAAGCTGATCCCACCGGGTGCCTTCGAGGCCTGGCTATGGCGACGCTGGCAAACACATATCGCCTGATATCCCTGCTTGCCGCAGTTCCAACTGGAACAGCTGTTTTTTGCACAAACTACCGCCAATCGAAATGGCGGCCCGGAGAGAAACATGACCGAACTCGAATTTAGATCGCTGGCCGCGCAAGGCTTTAACCGCATTCCATTGCTGGCCGAAGCCTTTGCCGATCTCGAAACACCGCTCACGCTGTACCTAAAGCTCGCACAAACGCAAAACCAAGGAAAAAACACCTTTCTCCTTGAATCCGTTGTAGGTGGGGAGCGCTTTGGTCGCTACTCCTTCATTGGTCTTCCTGCCAGCACATTGCTGCGCTCCAGCGGCCGGCACACTGAAGTCGTGCGTAATGGCGAAGTAATAGAAACGTCGAATAACAATCCACTTGATTTCATTGCTGAATTTCAAGCCCGCTACAAAGTCGCTATCAGCGCAGGCATGCCGCGTTTTTGCGGTGGGTTGGCCGGCTATTTTGGATACGACGCCGTTCGTCAGATAGAACATCGTCTGGAGCACAGCGCGCCGCCGGATGATCTAAAACTGCCTGAAATTCAATTACTACTGACCGAAGAACTCGCGGTCATCGACAACCTGTCTGGCAAGCTTTATCTCATCGTTTACGCCGACACCAGCCAGCCCGAAGCCTACACAAAAGCAAAGCAACGACTGAAAGATTTGCGCGCCATGCTGCGTCGTAATGTCGATGCGCCGGTCACTTCCGGCTCAGTGCGAACTGAAACTATTCGTGATTTTGATAAAAAAGATTATCTGGCAGCCGTTCATAAAGCCAAGGACTACATCATGGCCGGTGACCTGATGCAAGTTCAGATAGGACAACGCATACGCAAACCTTATGTTGATTCACCGTTATCTTTATACCGTGCGCTTCGCTCACTGAACCCATCGCCGTATATGTATTTCTATAATTTCGGCGACATGCAAATCGTTGGAAGCTCGCCAGAAATCCTCGTACGCAATGAAGGAATACCTGACAACAAGAAGAAAATCACCATACGTCCACTGGCAGGCACCCGCCCTCGCGGCGCAACGCCTGAGCAAGATATCAAACTAGCGACAGAGTTGTTAGCCGATCCCAAAGAAATTGCAGAGCACGTCATGCTGATTGACCTAGCTCGCAACGACATTGGTCGTATTGCCGAAATAGGCAGCGTCAAAGTCACCGATAAATTCATCATCGAAAAATATTCACACGTGCAGCACATTGTTTCCAATGTTGAGGGAACACTGAAAGACGGCATGTCTAACCTCGATGTCTTACGTGCCACCTTCCCTGCGGGAACCTTGTCCGGTGCGCCCAAAGTTCGCGCCATGGAAATCATCGATGAGCTAGAACCCGTTAAGCGCGGCATCTACGGCGGCGCGTGTGGTTATCTTTCATTCGGTGGCGAGATGGATCTTGCCATCGCCATTCGTACCGGCGTCATCAAAGACGGCATGTTGTACGCACAAGCTGCCGCCGGCATAGTTGCCGACTCCATCCCCGAAATGGAATGGCAAGAAACGGAGAGTAAGGCGCGCGCCGTATTGAGAGCGGCAGAGCAGGTGCAAGACGGATTGGATGGGGAGATCTGACATGCTTTTAATGATCGATAACTACGACTCGTTCACCTATAACCTTGTTCAATATTTTGGCGAGTTAGGTGAAGACGTACAAACCTATCGCAACGACGAGATCACCCTCGAAAAAATAACGCAGCTCAAACCTGATCGCATTTGTATTTCGCCGGGCCCATGCACACCGCATGAAGCAGGGGTCTCCGTTCCGCTCTTACAGCACTTTGCTGGCAAGTTGCCCATACTCGGCGTTTGTCTGGGCCATCAAAGCATAGGCACTGCGTTTGGTGGCAAAGTCATTCGTGCTCAAGAAGTCATGCATGGAAAAACATCGCCCATTGAACACACCGGTGTGGGCATTTTTAAAGATCTGCCATCACCCTTTACCGTTATTCGCTACCACTCACTTGCCATTGAACGAGCATCGCTACCTGATCACCTTGAAGTAACAGCGTGGACAGCCGACGGCGAAATTATGGGAGTGCGTCACAAACACTTCTCGATTGAAGGCGTACAGTTTCATCCTGAATCTATTTTGTCTGAGCACGGTCACGCGCTGTTGAAAAATTTTCTTACGATCTGATATCACGTTTGCCATGACTCTCACTCCACAACAAGCACTACTACGCTGCATTGAACATCGTGAAATTTTTCACGATGAAATGCTCATGCTGTTCCGGCAAATCATGGGTGGCGAAATGTCACCCGTCATGATTGCCGCCCTCACTATGGGCTTACGCGTAAAGAAAGAAACGATAGGCGAAATCGCAGCGGCCGCTCAAGTCATGCGCGAATTCGCTGCGAAAGTCGACGTCCCTAATGCCGATAATTTAGTCGACATCGTCGGCACGGGAGGCGACGGCGCCAACACCTTTAATATTTCAACCGCCTCCATGTTCGTCGTCGCTGCTGCTGGTGCACGCGTAGCCAAACACGGTGGGCGCAGCGTCTCATCATCATCCGGCAGCGCAGATGCATTGGAAGCACTCGGCGTGAATATTCAACTCAAGCCCGAGCAAGTCGCGCAATCCATTCAAGAAACCGGCATAGGTTTCATGTTCGCACCCAACCATCACGCCGCGATGAAACACGCGGCTCCCGTGCGCAAAGAATTAGGGGTTCGCACCATCTTCAATATTCTCGGCCCATTAACCAATCCTGCTGGCGCACCTAACATCATGATGGGAGTGTTTCATGCTGATTTGGTCGGCATTCAAACACGTGTGCTGCAAAAACTAGGCGCAAAACATGCGATGGTTGTTTGGGCGCGCGACAATATGGACGAAGTATCCTTGGGTGCGGCGACGATGGTGGGCGAATTAGTCAACGGTGAGATTCGTGAATACGATATTCACCCGGAAGATTTTGGTCTGCAAATGACGTCAAGTCGCAATCTTCGCGTCGATAGCAGCGCAGAATCTGTCGCGAAAATTTATGAAGCACTCGATAACAAAACCGGTGCGGCACGTGACATCGTCATTCTCAACTCGGGCACAGCCCTCTACGCTTCTGGCGTGGTCGACAGTATCTCTCAGGGCGTAGCCAAAGCTACTGAGAGCATTGCATCAGGAGCCGCTCGGGCCAAGCTTGAAGAGTTTGCCAAATTCACTCGACAATTCGCCGTTTAATTTTGAGGTACAGCTATGTCTGACATATTAAAAAAAATACTTGACGTAAAAGTGGATGAAGTCGCTGCGGCAAAGAAGTATCAGGATCTGAAAAGTTTGCGCAGAGACGTGGAATCGAATCAGCACGCTCGTGCAGACATCCGCGGATTTGAAGATAGCCTGCGTGCAAAAATTTCAAACGGAAAAGCAGGCGTCATCGCTGAAATTAAAAAAGCTTCACCCTCTAAAGGTGTGTTGCGTGAAAATTTTCAGCCGATTGAAATCGCGCAAAGCTATGCGCAATTTGGCGCAGCCTGTTTATCCGTGCTGACCGATGTGAATTTTTTTCAGGGCGCGCCAGAGTATCTCAAGCAAACACGTGCTGCCTGCAGCATTCCCGTATTACGTAAAGATTTCATCATTGATCCTTACCAGATCTATGAAGCCAGACATTGGGGTGCGGATTGTGTGTTACTCATCGTTGCAGCTCTCGATCATGGCTTGATGGCCGAACTCGAAGCCTGCGCGCATGAACTAGGTATGGATGTCTTAGTTGAAGTGCATGACGCTGATGAGCTGACTAAAGCGCTTGAGCTCAAGACTCGCCTGCTAGGCATTAATAATCGTAACCTTCGCACGTTCGAGACGTCTTTAAATACGACGATTGATCTACTCGACCGTATCGATACTCAAAAACTCGTTATTACCGAATCAGGCATTCTGAGTAAAGATGATGTTAAAAAAATGCGCGATGCTGATGTACATGCGTTTTTAGTCGGCGAAGCCTTTATGCGCTCACCCAATCCGGGTATGGAACTGTCTCGCTTGTTTTTGGATTAAGTTTTTGGATCAAGTTTTTTGACTTAATTGCTTTGAAAAACGTAGTGGATGCAAGCGCTCTATCCACTCACTGCCTATAGGCAATGGCTCGTCTAGCATCTGCGTCACCAAAAACTCCGCGCACCACGGTGCGCAGGCCACACCGCGTGAACCATGCCCTATGCTGGCATAAAGACCCTCAGCAATTTTTCCTACTAACGGCAAACGATCTTGCGTCGTTGCACGCCAAGAGACTCGCCCGCTGCGTAATTCACTCGCCTCGCTAACAAAGTCTGGCAGCAATCGCTGCAGACGATGAAAATTTTCAAGATCATCTTCAGACCGTGGCTTAGCGTCATCATCGATTTGAATCGTCGCCCCTATGGTGTGAACACCATTAATCGCTGGCGTCACATAGCCATCGCGACAAACGATAGTTCGCAAACGCTTATCTTCACGCTCGGCCACAACAGATAATTGCCCACGCGCGCTATCAACTCCATCGACATCCGAACTTAGATCAGCAAACGCCGTAGCAAGCACAACATACAGCGAGAGAATTTTTTCGTCGGTAGCTAACTCCACACACCACCCATAAGTAGAGTCAGGAGATAGCTGTTTGACCTCAGTAGCCGACCTCAACTCAATTAGAGGATGGTCAATCAACGCAGCAATCAAAACGGTCGGGTCAACCCAACCCGCTTGCGGTAAAAAAAACCCTTCTGTAGCGACCGCCTGTCCACACAACTTAGTGGCTCCACTAGCGCTTAGTTCATGCAGCCATTCATCTGGTACTGTTTGCGCATAAGCGGCCAATTTGTCATGCCGACGCTGATCACGCAGTAACCTCACAGCACCACAAAAATCATGCGGCACCGATTCGCCATGCGTAGTTAACCAACGCTGCAACCAGCCGACTCCTGCAGCAGAAAATTCACTAATCACATTACTAATGCCGCCTGGCTCTGGGCGAACCACCGCCACTGGATTTCCCGAAGCTCCCGATGCGGGCTGATCTCGTTCGAGCAAAGTGACAGAGATGCCGCGAGTTGCAAGTTGTCGTGCAATACTGGCGCCAGCAATACCAGCACCGATAACTACCACTGATTCAACTCTCGTTGATGAATCACGAAATTTTTCAGTCCATTTTGCCGACAAGCTTTCGGGCTTATCACCAAAGTATTCTCGTTTGCTCACTTCGAAACCCGCTGATTGAAGCGTACGCCGCACCACATCTTCTGCACACCCACTCGATGCAATCGCACCATCCGCAGCCAATCGGGCAAGGTGCTGAATCGTTTGAAGTGACCACATAGCCGGATTACGATCAGGTGCAAAACCATCCAGATAAAAAGCATCAAAGCGCCCGTGAATGGAAGGCAGCACAGAGTCAACATCACCGAATACAAGCATCAATGTCGTTTGATCATCTAGGGGCAAGGAATGAAAGCCAGGAATTAATGGGGGCCATTGATTCAGCAATTGCTGAATCAAACCTTCTAATACTGGCGTAAGTGAAGTAGGTGCAGTGACTATGCTCGCCTGCAAAGCGGAGCGCAAATCTTGCGCAGTAAACGGATGCTTTTCTATTGCGACATACTGCAATCGCGCACTGCTATCGCTAGCCTTGATCGATGCCCACGTAGAGAGAAAATTAATGCCTAGACCAAATCCTGTCTCAAACAATCGAAGACAACGATCATTTTGCCAACGCGAAGCTAATTCACACCCGTCAACAAAGACTGACTGAGCCTGACCCCAGGCATCGCTTCGTTTGGCGTAGAAAGCGTCGTACAACGGCACGAAAAGTTCACCCTCATCACTTACCTGCCAGCGCGCAGGTTCGATAGACAGAGTTTTCATGGTGGTCATTTTGCGGGTTGACACTGGCCTTCAAAAATCAGCAGGGATGTAGGTAATTCCAACGTGTCTGTAACAGATAACAGCACAGGATCAATCAATAGCTTACGCATGGCTTGTTGCGGCGTTAATCCCATGCAGGCAATCTGCGCCTCATTTTGCTCGCACTGAAGTCCGTCTATCTGATTCGCCTGCAATCGGTAACGGCGCTTTTCTGCGGCTGGTACCGTCGATGGTGCGCCACGATGAATAAAGCTCGTTTTACCCACACACTCAAAAAAGAAATCTTGAGCCGCTGCCAGTACGGGTAAAAAGCAGAGTAATGCGATGAGCGATTTCATCCGAATTATCTAGGCTGCCTCACTGATGATGCGATCACTCAGATTTTGACAGCAAATCGAAATGCTCAACCGCAGGCGGCGCCGCAAAAAACGGGCCGACGATACCGCGCCACTGAATAAATAATTCCGAGCCACGAAAATCGACGGTGTGATTTTCCAGCGTATCCCAAAAAATCATCAATACGTAGCGATCAGGTGATTCGATACCCTTGTGGATTTTGTAGCCACGGAAGCCCTTCGATTTGCTAATGACGTTTTGAACGCCGTTAACGATAGCGCTATCGAATTCGGTTTGTTTACCAGGCAGGATTTGAATATCGGCGAGTTCGAGGATCATAATAAGTAAAAACTTTCTATTGAAGTCTGAATAAAAAAGCTATTGTAAGCTGGCCTATTGCATTATCTCACCCTGAGCGCCCCTGCCGAACAGCAACCTATGCTTGTGACCCTGCTTGATTACGATAAAGAACAACGCTCTTCGCTGGAAGCGATCTTGAGTGGCGCTGGTTATCAATGCACGACCCTTGTTAACAGCAAGTCACTCATAGATAGCCTAGTCACGGCTGAACCGGATCTGTTAATTGCTCACTTTCGATCAGATCAAGAAGCCCTGATCACCTTGACCACCGCAAAGAAGCTCTGGCCAGAGCTGCCTGTTTTGCTAATTGCGGGACGCACCCCAGAAAATCCCTTGGCCCAGTTTCTGGCCGAAAGCCCCGCTGATTTTCTTATCAAGCCCGTTCGCGCTGCCGAATTTCGGCTCAGGATAAATAGTCTGGCGACCCGTCATCGTCCCGAAGCCGTCAAGGACGATAGTCTGAAGTTGGGTAATTTCATTTTTAATAAGCGATTGACGCAAGTAATGCTAAATGGGCAATCAATCTCTTTAACCCAAAAAGAATTTGAGCTTGCCTTATTTTTTTTCCAAAACCTAGATCGCCCGCTGTCGCGAGCCTTTATCCATGAAGCGATCTGGTCGCAAGATGCTGAGTTTTCATCACGAACACTGGATACGCATGTCTCCAGAGTGCGGAATAAGTTGGGTCTCAAGCCCGCAGCGGGCTATCGGCTAGCGCAGGTTTACAGCTTTGGCTACAAATTGGAACTACTTAAAGACTAGTCAGATCGCAACCAACGTCTATAATAGAAAGTGTCAACTTTTTCTGACTATTCCAGCATGCACCTGCTAGCCGTCGGACTCAACCACACCACTGCCCCTGTCTCGCTGCGCGAGAAGGTGGCCTTCCCCGCTGACCAGCTCGGTCAGGCGGTGGCATCGGCGTGTGCTTGGTTTGACAACGCGGGCAAGCATCCGCAAGCGCAAGAAGCCGCCATCCTCTCGACGTGTAATCGAACCGAGATCTACGGCGCCAGCGCCAATGACGGCAATATTGAAACAGCCTTGGATGCCACCGCACGCTTTGTCGCGGATTATCACAAGCTGCCTTACTCAGAACTGCGTCCCTATCTTTATGCATTGCCTCAGGATGAGGCAGTGCGTCATGCATTTCGCGTCGCCTCGGGCTTAGATTCTATGGTGCTGGGCGAGCCGCAAATTCTCGGTCAAATGAAAGACGCCGTTCGTCAGGCCGAAGCCGCAGGCGGACTAGGCACGTATCTGCATCAAATGTTTCAGCGTACCTTTGCCGTGGCCAAGGAAGTACGCTCCACCACTGAAATTGGCGCCCAAAGCGTGTCGATGGCAGCCGCAGCAGTGCGCTTATCCGAAAGAATTTTCGACAAGCTGAGCGAACAACATGTATTGTTCATCGGTGCCGGCGAAATGATCGAGCTGTGCGCAACGCACTTCGCTGCTCGACATCCCAAAAGTCTGACCATCGCAAACCGCACTATTGAGCGTGCCGAACAACTCGCTGAACGTTTTGGCGGCAAGGCCATGCGACTTGGCGAACTACCCGATCAACTCGCGAATTTCGATGTTGTTGTATCGTGCACCGCGTCCACCTTGCCTATTATTGGTTTAGGCATGGTTGAGCGGGCTATCAAGGCGCGTCGCCGCAAACCTATCTTCATGGTGGATCTTGCAGTACCGCGCGATATTGAAACTGAAGTTTCGCGACTCAATGACGTATTCTTATACACCGTTGATGATCTCGGAACAGCTGTGCAGATCGGTTTAGAAAATCGCCAATCAGCGGTTGCACAAGCCGAATCAATTATCGATACGCGGGTGCAGTCTTTCATGCACTGGATTGATAGCCGCGCCGTTGTACCACTCATTCAAAACCTGCATGAAAGCAGCGAGCAAATGCGTCAAGTCGAACTTGAGCGTGCCCGCAAGCTACTCGCCAAAGGTGAAGATATCGAAGCCGTGTTGGAAGCACTCTCCAAAGGCTTAACCGCCAAATTCCTGCATGGCCCGCAACAAGCACTGCACGCAGCCGATGCTGACGAACGTGCGCGCCTGGCACAACTATTACCTCAATTGTTCCGCACTAAACGCTAGCTACGCTAGCCATCAATGTATTGCCTCCTGCGCTTGTACAATCAGCGCCCACACCGACTTACCTTTGCCATTGATGAAACCATCGCTGCTACTGAAGCTGGAGCAACTCGCCCAACGCCTTGAAGAAGTTGGCGCTCTTTTGAATCAAGAAGGCGCCACGGCTGATATGGATCAGTACCGCAAGCTCACGCGTGAACACTCAGAACTCGAACCGCTGATCGCCTTGCATGCACAGTGGAATCAGGCTAACGATGATCTGCGTGCTGCGCGTGACATGCTCTCCGATCCAGAAATGAAAGCGTTCGCGCAAGAAGAAATCGATGCCGCACAAGAGCGCGCCGAGCAGCTTGAAATCGAGCTGCAAAAAATGATGCTACCGAAAGATCCAAATGATGAGCGCAACATCTTTCTGGAAATTCGCGCCGGCACCGGAGGTGACGAATCCGCACTATTTGCGGGTGATTTACTGCGTATGTATTCACGTTACGCCGAGCGTCAGCACTGGCAAGTAGAGATGGTGTCGGAATCCGCCTCGGAACTCGGTGGCTATAAAGAAGTGATTGTGCGTCTTGTAGGTAACGGCGTGTATTCGCGTATGAAATTTGAATCAGGCGGACATCGCGTACAACGCGTACCAGAAACCGAAGCGCAAGGACGAATTCATACGTCCGCCTGCACCGTCGCCGTGATGCCTGAAGCCGATGAAATCGGCGAAGTCGATATCAATCCTGCAGATATTCGCATCGATACGTATCGTGCATCTGGCGCTGGCGGGCAGCACATCAACAAAACTGATTCTGCCGTTCGAATCACTCATCTGCCAACGGGTATCGTGGTGGAGTGTCAAGATGACCGCAGCCAACACAAAAATAAAGCGCAGGCGATGAAGGTACTCGCTACTCGAATTAAGGATGTGCAATTACGCGCGCAACAAAGCAGTGAAGCGGCTACTAGAAAATCACTCGTTGGATCAGGTGATCGCAGCGAACGCATACGCACCTATAATTTTCCGCAAGGGCGTATTACAGATCATCGCATTAACCTAACGCTGTATAAATTAGAAGCCGTCATGGAAGGTGATTTGGATGAGCTCACTCAAGCCCTGATGTCTGAACATCAAGCCGAACAACTCGCGGCATTAGCCGACTAAAGCTGATATGAATAAATTCGCAAAACCTGCACTGATCTTAGTCGCGCTGATTGCCATCAGTCTGCTCGGCGTTGGCTTATATCTACAACTAGTGAAAGAGATGTTGCCGTGCCCTCTGTGCATTTTGCAGCGCTACGGTTTTACGCTGACCGCGCTAATGTGTTTGATAACGGTTGCGCTACCTAAGCAATACTTACGTGCTGGAGCAGCAGCCGCCTCACTCGCCTCCATCGCTGGCGCGGGTGTAGCGATTCGCCATTTATGGGTTAAAGCCCATCCCACCATATCCTGCGGCATTGATGTGCTAGAAGTATTTCTAAACAAAATAATTTTCGCCAACTGGCTGCCAGCACTGTTTGAGGCTGATGGCCTGTGCACTACGGAATACGATCCAATTCTTGGATTATCAATTCCAGCATGGGCGCTGATCTGGTTCGCTATTTTTGCAATCAGCTTATCGTGGCTTGCGCTACGCTACCGCCGCCCAGCATGATTTTGGAAGATTTGCTGAAATCAGCGCCTATAGAGATTATGGAAGCCAGGATTTTGGCTGCGCACAGCCTTCAATGGTCTCGTGTACAGTTAATCACGCAAAGTAAACAAGCGCTTCCGACTACACAAGTTGAAGATATTCAGCGCCTATTCGAACGCCGGTTGCACGGCGAGCCGATTGCCTATCTGATTGGTCAGCGTGAATTTTATGGCCTCTCATTTGAAGTTACGCCCGCTGTGCTGATACCCCGCCCAGAAACAGAATTATTAGTCGAGCTTACGCTTGAACGCATGACTTCCAATGCACGAGTTCTAGATATGGGCACAGGATCTGGAGCGATTGCCGTTTCTCTGGCTCATGCGCGACCCGAATCGAAAATTTTTGCATCGGATGTCAGCCAACAAGCGCTAGCGGTCGCCCAACGGAATAATAATTTTCATCAAACCGCCGTTACTTTTTTTCAGAGTGATTGGTATCAGCAAGTCAATGGAAGGTTTGATCTCATCGTCAGCAATCCCCCTTACATTCGCGCAGGTGACATTCACCTGAGCCAAGGCGATTTACGCTTTGAACCTGCCGATGCATTGACTGATCACAGCACAGGTTTTGGAGCCATAGAAAAAATCATTCACCGAGCACACGTGCATTTAGAGCGCAGCGGTTGGCTACTGCTTGAACATGGTTATGATCAGGCCAGCACCGTACGTGATTTATTTCACACATCCATTTGGAGCGACGTTCAAAGCTGGCGCGATCTAGCCGGCATAGAACGCGTTACAGGTGCAAAGCTTCATTAAAAAACTAACGCGACACCTTTCATTTTTTATTAATCATCAAAACTATTCATGCTTCCATCGATTGAACAACGTCTCGCCACCGAGCTCGCTGCCCGTACCGATCAAGTCGCCGCTGCGATTGCCCTCTTAGACGAAGGCGCCACCGTCCCTTTTATAGCTCGCTACCGTAAGGAAGCCACTGGAGGGCTGGATGATATTCAGCTGCGATTACTCGAAGAGCGTCTGCGTTATTTACGTGAACTAGAAAGTCGTCGCGAGGCTATTCTCGCCTCGATCGAAGAGCAAGGGAAAATGACTCCTGAGCTAAAAAAAGCGATCTTGAGTGCCGCTGATAAAACGCTGCTCGAAGATCTGTATTTGCCGTATCGCCCGAAGCGTCGCACCAAAGCACAGATTGCTGTGGAAGCAGGACTCGAACCGCTGGCCAATTCATTACTTGATGATCCGACGCTGACACCGGAAACAGAAGCAGAAAACTATTTACGTGCCGCCTTCACTACTGATCAAGGTGACAATCCCGGGGTGCCCGATGCCAAAGCTGCTCTGGATGGCGCGCGACAAATTCTCATGGAGCGCTTTGCTGAAGATGCGCACTTGCTGCAAAGTCTGCGTGAATATTTGCTTGAGCATGGCGTTGTCGATGCCAAAGTCATCGAAGGCAAGCAGGAAGCCGGAGAGAAATTTTCAGATTATTTTGACTACTCCGAAAAACTTTCTGCCATACCTTCACATCGCGCATTAGCTCTGTTACGCGGAAGACGAGAAGAAATTTTATCGGTGTCACTTCACCTCGACACTGAAATTGAAAAGCCAAAATGGGATGCGCCTCACAATCCATGTGAAGCAAAAATTAGTTCACGCTTTAACATTAGTCAGAAAAATCGCGCAGGCGACAAATGGCTGCTCGACACGGTGCGTTGGACTTGGCGCGTCAAGATTTTCATGCATCTCGATACGGAATTGATGACCAAATTACGTGAGGAGGCAGAAGCAGAAGGTATACAAGTTTTTGCACGCAACTTAAAAGCTTTGCTGCTCGCGGCTCCCGCTGGACCTCGAGTCACTATAGGACTGGATCCAGGTCTGCGTACCGGCGTGAAAGTTGCGGTAGTCGATGCCACCGGCAAAGTAGTGGACACCTCCACCATTTATCCGCACCAACCACGCAATGATTGGGATGGGTCGCTACACACACTCTCGCAACTAGCGAAAAAACATCAAGTGTCGCTAATCGCCATTGGTAACGGCACCGCATCACGTGAAACGGATCGTTTAGCGCAAGACCTGATTACTCAGAATGCCGAATTAAAACTTAATAAAATTGTCGTTTCCGAAGCGGGCGCCTCCGTGTATTCAGCCTCTGAGTTTGCATCAAAAGAATTACCCGACTTGGATGTTTCGATACGGGGCGCTGTTTCTATTGCACGTCGTTTGCAAGATCCGCTGGCTGAACTAGTAAAAATCGATCCGAAATCGATTGGTGTTGGACAGTATCAGCACGATGTCTCTCAAACTCGCTTGGCGCGTGCGCTAGACGCTGTTGTTGAGGATTGCGTTAATGCGGTGGGGGTCGATGTCAACACGGCGTCAGCACCTTTACTGGCTCGTGTATCGGGACTCAGTTCAACGGTTGCTCAAAGCATAGTTAATTACCGCGATCAAAAAGGAATGTTCCGCTCTCGTGCGGCGCTGTTAGAGGTTCCGCGTCTGGGTGATAAAACCTTTGAACAAGCGGCTGGATTTTTGCGCGTAATGAATGGTGAGAATCCACTGGATTCCTCTGCTGTTCATCCCGAGTCTTACCCATTGGTTGAAAAAATTCTTGCCGAGATAAAGCGCGACGTGAAATCGACGATGGGTGACAGTTCGTTACTCAAATCACTCGACCCTAAGCGTTTCGCTGATCAGCAATTCGGATTACCTACGGTGATCGATATCTTGAAAGAGCTCGATAAACCCGGACGTGATCCACGCCCGGCCTTTGTGACGGCGAGCTTTCGTGAAGGCGTCGAAGATCTGAAGGATCTTCAACCGGATATGATTCTTGAAGGCGTGGTTACGAATGTCGCTGCTTTCGGTGCTTTTGTGGATATCGGTGTTCATCAAGATGGCTTGGTACACATCTCTGCGCTATCGAATGAATTCGTCAAAGACCCGCATGCTGTCGTCAAGGCAGGGCAAGTGGTCAAAGTGAAAGTGTTGGAAGTGGATATCAAGCGCAAGCGGATTGCTCTGACGATGCGGCTGAATGACACGGCGGCCGCGCTTGATCAGCGACGAGTAGGGTCGGATCGTCCAGACGCACGCGAGCGCTCCGTAAAACACAAGCCCGTACAAGAAATAGCGACGACCGGATCGGCCATGGCCGCCGCTTTTGCCAAACTGAAGAAATAAAGGGACGTCCGTCGGCACCCAGCGACATTCGGCGGGTACGTCCGCTTTTACCCGCAGGCGGGCGCTGCCGCTTTTCCCTATAATGTGGGTTTACCCTTTACACCCCCCCCAAGAGGACGCAATGAGTGACGTTAAATCCTGGATCAAAGAAACCGTCGACAGCCATTCAGTCGTACTGTTCATGAAGGGCACGGCCCAATTCCCACAATGTGGATTCTCCGGTCGTGCTATCGAACTACTAAAAGAAACCGGCGTGCAGGATTTGGTCACCGTAAACGTGTTAGATGACGACGAAGTCCGCCAAGGGATCAAAGAATTTTCGAATTGGCCGACGATTCCTCAGCTGTACGTCAAAGGTGAATTCATCGGAGGCTCTGACATCATGAACGAAATGCACGCATCGGGTGAACTTCAGACTCTGCTGAAAGCATAGATTTTATGAAACGCTTGGTCGTTGCCATCACTGGTGCCTCGGGCGCTATGTATGGCATACGATTACTGCAGTGGCTGCGCGAAAGTGCTCAGGTTGAAACGCATTTGATGATTTCAGATGCGGGTGTTCTTAGCATGCATTACGAGCTTGATATGAAGCGCAAGGATGTCGAAGCGCTGGCCGATGTAGTTCATAGCGTGCGCGATGTGGGGGCTTGTGTAGCCAGCGGATCGTTTCAATCCGAGGGTATGATCATTGCCCCCTGCTCGATGAAAACCTTGGGATCTGTCGCTCACGGCCTGTCAGACAATCTAATTTCCCGTGCTGCCGATGTGATGCTAAAAGAGCGTCGACGTCTCGTATTAATGGTACGTGAAACGCCGTTTAATCTCGCACACTTGCGCAACATGACGGCGGTGACCGAAATGGGTGGCATCATTTATCCACCGCTTCCTGCGCTCTACCAAAAGCCTCAAAGCATAGAAGAAATGGTTGATCACACAGCCGGCCGAGTATTAGATTTATTCGGTATAGAACAAACACTCGCGCCGCAATGGCAGGGCATTAAATTACAGCGCGCTGAATCTTGATTAGGTGCGCCCTTGGCTATCGCCAGGGCTTGATTGATCTTTCTGTCTTTCCCGTTTATCTCGCAGGCCGTTGACCATACGATCAAGCGCAGCTTTGAACCCGTCCATAGAAAATTTATTGACTTTGAACTTGCCGTCACTGAGCGGAAAAGCAAAACCTACGACCATTGTTTTCTGAAACGCCTGATTGATAGCATCCGATTCATTGAACCAATACACCATGATATCGCCGTTAGCAGTGGAAACTGGCTCACATACTGACTCTACCGATACTGCACCACCCTCGGTCGTAATCATCAACGGATAATTACTGCTGGGCTCGCAGTTGATGCCATTCGCGAAGTAGTAGCGGCAATTTCCGTCGGCGCACAAAATACCAAAAGTGGACAAGCCATTTTCATGCGTAGCCGCCTCACCCATACCCTCAAGAAATTGAGAATACCAATCGCCATGTTCGACCCTATCATCGGCCAGTGCACATGAAGGTAAAAATACTAACCACGCTAACACTATCAACGCTAAACGCATGGAACGCTCCAAAAAATTTAATGACAACAAAATCATCTGCCCGACCGAATCAATTTAATCATCCATATCTAGACTAGCTTCGCCTAAACCAGACACTTCAATTCGAACCCTATCACCGGCATTTAGCCACTGCGTTTGAACTACGCTACCCAGCAATACAAACTCACCCGCTTTAATGCCTGGCAAGCCATGTTCGCCATGAGCATTGGCTAACCAAGCTAATGCGTTCAACGGGTGCCCCATCACTAAAGAACTCACACCGCTAGCGACTTCGACATCATTAATCCAGGTGCGCCCAGTTAACGCAGCGAGATCTAAATGATGCCAATCAGTGACAGGATCACCCAGCACACAACCCGCATTATAAAAATCATCCGCTGCTAAGGTACGCACACCTAACGCGCGGTAATCTTCGTAGCGCTCGTCAACCAGTTCCATACCCACCATCACCTCGCCCACCGCGCTTTCAACACTTTCACGCGTATACGGAGTGGAATTCGGCAGTAGATCATGTGAGAGACGAACGGCAATCTCACACTCAATACCAATTTTTACAAAACCATGGCGTGGCACGCGACCATGTTTGTGCATGACTGTTGTGCTAAAAACGCGCCCGGTAGCTGGATGATCAATGTTCACGAATGCCTGCATCACTGGCGTGGTACATCCAATTTTGTGGCCAACCACATCACCTAAGCCAGCGGCAGTCAGCATTAAATTCAGTGCGGATTGAATGGCGTAACACTCGGTCATATTCTTGGGCGTCAAATCATCCGGCAAATGAGTTATTGGCTTCAATGCAAGCCGTTGAGGCATTAATAAGGCTGCTGCTTGTTGTGCTCTTGTTTGCAAGATATCCCCTGACTTGGCTATGTGATTTTTACATGCTATTGAGCAAGTCTAGCAAAAATACAACTTCATCACCCGCATCTTATACAAGGCGTTTTAATGCCCTAACTCGATTGAAAAATCGATACATTTTTCAATCAAGTCATCACAAATCTTTCATGTATGTAAAACGCTAATATTTTGGCTTTTGCGAGGGTATAATCCGCCGTTTTCTTTTACCTCGAATACTCGCACTACGGAGAATAACTAATGAATTCCATCCTTAAACAAGCTGCATGGATAGTGCTTGCACTAGTCGGCGCAATCTCACTGGGAACGGTGGCCCTTTCACGTGGCGAGAGTATCAATGCGCTGTGGATCGTCGTTGCAGCTGTGGCCATCTACCTGATTGGCTATCGCTACTACGCACGCTTTATTGCGAACAGCGTCATGCAACTTGATGCGCTCCGCACTACACCTGCGGTTCGTTTGAATGATGGTTTGGATTACGTGCCCACTAACAAGCACGTACTGTTCGGCCATCACTTTGCTGCCATCGCAGGTGCAGGTCCATTGGTTGGCCCGGTACTGGCAGCACAAATGGGTTACTTGCCCGGGATGATGTGGATTCTGGTCGGCGCTATCTTAGCTGGCGCTGTCCAAGATTTCATGATCTTGTTTATCTCTACTCGACGCGATGGGCGATCTCTGGGCGATTTAATCAAATCAGAATTGGGATTAGTCCCCGGTGTGATTGCACTATTCGGTACATTCATGATCATGACAATTTTGCTAGCGGTGCTGGCATTAATTGTTGTGAAGGCTTTAGCAGAAAGTCCCTGGGGTACGTTTACCGTCGCGGCCACTATACCGATTGCTCTTTTTATGGGCGTGTATAGCCGGTATATACGACCCGGCCGAGTCGGCGAAATTTCGGTCATTGGTTTTTTTCTTCTAATGGCTTCGATTGTCCTTGGCGGACAGGTCGCTGCCGATCCCATTCTGGGCCCCATGTTTACGTTCAATGGAAAGCAGTTAACCTGGATGCTATTGGCGTACGGCGTCATTGCTTCGGTACTGCCGGTTTGGCTATTACTTGCACCGCGTGATTACTTATCAACCTTCCTAAAAATTGGCGCCATCGTCGCCCTAGCTCTTGGCATTGTGTTTGTTGCGCCTCAACTCAAAATGCCTGCCATCACCAAATTTATTGATGGCACTGGCCCAGTTTGGGCCGGCAACATGTTCCCCTTCTTGTTCATTACTATCGCCTGTGGCGCGGTATCTGGCTTTCATTCCCTCATTTCATCAGGCACCACGCCAAAATTACTTGAGAATGAAATGCATGCTCCCTACATTGGCTATGGCGGCATGTTGATGGAATCCTTCGTTGCGATCATGGCGCTGGTTGCAGCATCCATCATTGAACCAGGTGTTTACTTTGCAATGAACAGCCCCGCCGCACTGATCGGCACGACCCCCGAAAGCGCAGCAGCAGCGATCAGTCAATGGGGATTCATGATCACACCAGAAATGCTGCAGCAAACTGCGGCTGACGTGGGTGAAGCAACTATCATTTCTCGAACCGGCGGCGCACCAACTTTAGCAGTTGGCATGGCAAGTATCTTTGCCTCCGTTCTTGGAGGTCAAGCGCTGATGGCCTTCTGGTATCACTTTGCGATTCTGTTCGAAGCCTTATTCATTTTGACGGCTGTCGATGCGGGCACTCGCGTTGGTCGCTTCATGCTGCAAGATCTTCTCGGCACATTGGTACCTTCATTTAAAAATATTCATGGGTTAGCGTCCAACATCATCGCCACGCTTTTATGCGTTGCTGCCTGGGGATACTTCCTCTACCAAGGCGTTATCGATCCTCTGGGAGGCATTAACACGCTCTGGCCACTCTTTGGCATTTCGAATCAAATGCTGGCAGCCATCGCGCTGATTTTAGCTACAGCCGTTCTTTTCAAACTCAAGCGTGAAAAATTTGCGTGGGTGACTTTGGTACCGACAACCTGGCTTTTAATTTGCACCTTAACTGCGGGCTATCAAAAACTATTTCATGAAAATCCACGCATAGGATTTCTGGCTCACGCCAGCAAATTCAAAGCAGCAGCGGCCGAGGATCAACTATTGGCGCCAGCTAAATCAGCGGCTCAGATGCAGCAGATTATTTTGAATGACTATATCGATGCCAGCCTAGCTGCGATTTTTATGGCTGTCGTGCTATCGGTACTGTTCTACGGAATCCGCGCTTGCCTGCAGGCCTTGCAAAACAAGCAACCGAGCACCCACGAAGCAGATGCAACTGCGCCCATGGGCTCAGCTAGTGCATGACCTTAACTAGGTGAAAATATCATGCTAGACGAACTTGGAAAACTGGGCTCGTATCTCGGACAGACCGCCAGACTGATGGTGGGTCTGCCTGACTACGACAATTACCTTAATCACATGGAAAAAACCCATCCGGATCAGGCCGTGATGAGTTACGAGGAGTTTTTCCGGGAACGACAAGATGCACGCTACGGAGGCAAAGGGAGAATTGCACGTTGCTGCTGACCGAGCCTAAAACAGCTTAGCAACCGCTTTCAGACCGATTGATGCCACTGCCTTATTCAGCGCAGCAGCACAAATAGAAAAAGCCCGAAGTCATAATGACTCCGGGCTTTTTTGTTTGGTGCCGACTGCAGGACTTGAACCCGCCACCCCATGATTACAAATCAAGTGCTCTACCAGATGAGCTAAGCCGGCTAAAAATCAGTCAAGATTATACGTTATTTAATCCGGGTAAGCTTCGGTTTGCCATGGTTCTTTGGTGGATCCGGATCAGGCTTGTCATCGTCATCTCTGGGAACCGACGCAAGCACTGAAGTCAAAATGGGCGCTCCCTGAACTCGTCCCGTATCTGTACTGAGTTTGGCAGCCTGCAATTTCTTAGAATCTGGCTTTTTTTTCCGCTCAAGCTGGTCTTCGCGCTTCACCTCAAACGCCATACCTTGACCATTTTCTCGAGCATAAATCGCACTCACGTTTTCTACAGGCAGTTCTATCTCGCGCGCCACTCCCCCAAACCGTGCCTTGAAATGGATAAAGTCATTGTCCATCTTAAGATTACCGGTTGCATCAAAACTGATGTTGAGAACAATCTCACCATTTTTCACAAACTCAGCTGGGACGCGGGTCCTCTCATCAACCGCCACTACAATATAAGGGGTGTACCCATTATCGGTACACCACTCATAAAGCGCTCGCAGTAGATAGGGTTTGGTCGAAGTTTCTGACATACCGTGGCTCAGATATCGCTCTTAGCGACGCATGACCTTTTCGGATGGCGTCAGTGCCTCAATGTAGGCCGGACGAGAAAAAATACGTTCCGCATATTTCATTATGGGCGCAGCCGTTTTTGATAACTCCACTCCGTAATGATCAAGACGCCACAACAAAGGCGCGATGGCAACATCAAGCATAGAGAATTCTTCGCCGAGCATGTATTTATTTTTTAAGAATAAAGGAGCCAGCGTGGTTAAGCGGTCACGTATTTCATTGCGCGCTTTTTCATGACTCTTTTCTGCTGAACGCGATTTTTCATTCTCAAGAGAATGCACATGCACAAATAATTCTTTTTCAAAATTAAACAACATCAAACGCGCACGAGCACGCATCAATGGATCGGCTGGCATCAGCTGAGGATGAGGAAAACGCTCATCAATATATTCATTGATGATGTTCGACTCATACAAAACAAGCTCGCGCTCAACTAGAATCGGAACTTGACCATACGGATTCATAGTCGAAATATCTTCTGGCTTATTAAACAAATCCACGTCGCGAATTTCAAAGTCCATTCCTTTTTCAAAAAGGACCAGACGGCAGCGTTGTGAAAATGGGCACGTTGTACCCGAATAGAGAACCATCATTTTTGCAGTTCCTTGGAAACAAAGAGGGTGAGACATCGACTGCGCCTCACCCTGCTGACGAATATTCTGCTTTTGGCTAAGGCCTGTTTTTGTTTTTAATCAAAACATCTTGCAGGGCACGACAAAACAGAACCTGTTATTTGACTTCTTTCCAGAAAGACGCATTCAAACGCCAGGTCAGAAACACCAAAATAGACATGAACAACAAAACCCACACACCGAGTTGCTGACGCTTGTTTTTTACTGGCTCACTCATCCAAGCCATAAAGCCCACTAAATCGGCGATCTGAGTATCGTAAGCCTGTGAACTGAGTTTTCCGGGTTTGATCTGCTCAAAGCCTTCAAACTTGTGCACGGTCTTGGACTCATCGTGCGGGTCCTTCTCTTCAACAAATTTCGCTTTACGAACTCCCTGCAATTCCCACAGCACATGCGGCATAGCAACGTTGGGGTAAACCAGGTTGTTCCATCCTGTCGCACGACTTGGATCTTTGTAGTAAGTGCGCAAATACGTGTAAACATAGTCTGCACCTGAACCTTGACCCGATGCCTTGGCACGCACGATTACTGACAAATCAGGAGGGACGGCACCAAACCATGCTTTGGCATCTTTTTCAGCCAAACTGACTTTCATCAGATCGCCTACTTTTTCAGAGGTGAAAAGTAAGTTAGCTCGAATTTGATCGTCTGACAAACCAATGTCACGCAAGCGGTTGTAACGTACCAATGATGCTGAGTGACAGTTCAAGCAATAGTTAACAAACAAACGCGCACCATTTTGTAGGGCTGGCAGATCATTGCCTCGTTCTGGAGCGTGATCGAGGGGAAAGCCGCCCTCGGAGGCGACAGCCATCAAAGGCACCAACGCTATCGTCGCGAGAAATTTTTTAAGCAGTTTCATTCCTGTTTTCCTTTTGCGACTTAGTGCGGATGAAATGTCACGCGACTTGGTACGGGTTTAAATTCACCCATTTGGCTCCACCAAGGCATCAGCAAGAAAAATCCAAAATAGATGAAGGTGCAAACCTGCGAGACAAACGTGCCAATAGCTGTAGGTGCCTGCACACCGAGATAGCCCAGTATCAAAAACGCGATACCAAACACGATGTAGACAATCTTGTGCCAATCAGGACGATAACGGATAGATTTGACGGGCGACAGATCTAGCCACGGCATGCCGGCCAAAATCAAGACTGAGACGCCCATCAACACCACACCCCAAAATTTTGCGTCCAATACCAACATGGCGATGATCGCAACGCCTGCAATTCCCATCACAGCGTTCTTTACCATCTGCGGCAATCTAGTCTTCAACACAATCAGTGCAGCATAGCCAGCCAGACCCGCCATCAGCGCCAGCATGAATTGGGAGGTGGTTGCGCGAAGAATCGAATAGTACGGAGTGAAATACCAGACCGGTGCGATATGCGGAGGAGTCTTTAATGGATCCGCCGGGATGAAATTATTGTATTCCAAGAAGTAGCCGCCCATTTCAGGCGCAAAGAAAATCACCGCACTGAAAATAAAGAGGAACACTGAAACACCAAAAATATCTTTGGTCGAGTAATACGGATGCGATGGAATGGTATCGATACCATTTCCGTCCGGACCCAGATTGTCTTTAACTTCGATGCCATCTGGATTGTTAGAACCCACCTCGTGCAAAGCAATCAAGTGAGCCACTACCAAACCCAACAAAACCAAAGGAATAGCTATCACGTGAAACGCGAAGAAGCGATTCAACGTCGCATCAGAGACAACATAGTCACCGCGAATCCAGAGCGAAAGATCAGGGCCAATAAAAGGAATCGCACCAAACAGATTAACGATCACCTGTGCGCCCCAATACGACATCTGACCCCATGGCAAGAGGTAGCCGAAAAATGCTTCACCCATCAAACATAGGAAAATGCCGACTCCAAACAACCAAATCAATTCACGCGGCTTACGATACGAACCGTAGAGCAAGGCACGCGTCATGTGTAGGTAAACCACGATAAAAAATGCCGAAGCACCGGTGGAGTGCATGTAGCGAACCAGCCAACCCCATGGCACTTCGCGCATGATGTATTCAACTGACGCAAACGCGAGCGTTGCATCTGGCTTGTAGTTCATCACCAAGAAGATGCCAGTGACAATTTGAATCACCAACACCAAAGCAGCCAATGACCCAAACAAATAAAAGAAATTAAAGTTCTTAGGGGCGTGATACTTGCCCCACTGATCATTCCAAAGCTTACTCAAGGGGAAGCGGGAATCCACCCAACCCAACGCTTTCTGAGCTATCGGCGCATCTGCAGGTAGTTTTTTCTCTACAAAAGCCATGATTACGCCTCGCCTTTCTCGTCTTTACCAATCGCGATACGGGTTTCGCTTAAATACATATGGCGAGGAACCTGAAGGTTATCCGGTGCGGGTTTGTTTTTATAAACCCGACCAGCCAAGTCAAACGTTGAGCCATGGCATGGGCACAAGAATCCGCCTGCCCAATCATCCGGCAACGAAGGTTGAGCGCCTGTTTGAAACTTAGTCGATGGCGAACAACCTAAGTGCGAGCAAATACCCACCGCCACCAGAATCTCTGGCTTGATAGAGCGATATTCGTTGCGCGCGTAGGCTGGAGTCAGATCATCTGCATTACGCTCTGATTTAGGATCAGCCACTAATGCATCAGTTTTCTTCAAAGAAGAAACCATATCCGGGGTGCGTTTAATCACCCAAACTGGCTTACCGCGCCATTCAACGGTTTTCATTTCGCCTGGTTTGAGATCGGCAATGTCGATCTCAACGGGCGCACCCGCAGCCTTTGCTCGCTCAGATGGTTCAAACGTCGACACGAAGGCAGCCGTTGCTGCCAAACCCGCTACGCCGCCGGCAGCACAGGTTGCGACCAACAAGCCGCGACGGCTTGAGTCGACCTGATTTTCGTCACTCATAACAACCCCAATCGATGAAATTGCAAAATTTGTTCGGAACTTCCCACAACCCGCCATTATAGCGGAGCGCCTTTTTTCTTTCAAAGAAACACGAGAAAACCTGCACTTTTAGGAAGGTGCTTAGCAAAGGGTAGGATTTGGGGCGCTAAGATGGTGCTCAATTGGCAATTAATTGCCAAAACTAGGCGAGTCCTGTCAGTCGGCCTCAACCGGCCGATCAGAAATCTGAACAAAACCATCGACGGAAAGCAGGCCACGGCGGCGGGCCTCATAAACGGCCTCCCCCCTAGAATGAACAGAGAGCTTGCCGTAAATATGTTTGATATGCGTCTGAACGGTGCCAATCGAGAGTCCTAAGGCGCTAGCCACCTTTGCATACGAGCTACCCCGCGCAATCAGTTGCAAAATCGCCGCCTCGCGCCGTGTCAGCGAATTCCAACTTGACCGCACCGGATCGGCTAGTAAATTGCTCTGCAAACGCATACGCGTCAGCACTTTGCGCGCAATCACTGGACTAATGGGGGATCCACCGTTAAGCACCTCAAGTAAGGCGCGCACCACTTCTTTATGACCCGTCTCCTTGAGCACGTATCCGGAGGCACCCGCTTCGATGCACGCTAACACCTGGTCCTCGTCTGAAGACATGGTGATCACCATAATGTCAGCTTGGGGATTTAGCCGTCGACACGCATCGATAACAATCAAGCCGGAGCCATCTGGAAATCCAAGGTCGGTTAACAACAAATCACATTGATTTAATTCTAGCCAAACCAATGCATTAGCCACCGTGCTGCACGAACCTGCGAGCAACAAGGATGATTCCAGTTCAATAGCGTTACAAAGAAGACGACGAGTAACCGCATCATCCTCTACAACCATCACTCTGGCACGATACGAAGGTGAGATACAACGCATGATAAAAATTTAAACAAACTAGCAGGAATGACATCGGTGGGCATTCGCTGCACTTTAGTTCCAAAAACATACCTACGGAAATACTGATTTATTGTGAATTTTATGGCGAGCCAGCGTAGTTATGCGACCTGGAACCAAGTGAATCAAAGGCTTAGCCTCAACTCATTACTCGAAAAACGTCTAAGTTTTATTTAATCAGCGCTTACTTAAAACTCTTTTTTCATCGCTTTTAAACAAAAATCTCATTAGCTCACCAAACAACTAAAAAAATTAATGCCCACATCACGCGACAGAGCGCATGACGATTCATTTAATTGGGTAACTAAAATTAAATTCAGAAACTTGACGAAAGTCGACAATCGCCTAATCAGTAATATTTTCGGCCAGTGTTTTCAGCGCACACACGAAAATCAACAACCGCTTTAAACCGGATTAGGGATGTCAATGAATTGGTGACGAATACCCAATTGTTTTGCAACATGCTCACCTAATGCCTGAACGCCATAGCGCTCAGTGGCATGATGGCCGCACGCAAGATAAGGCACACCCATTTCACGCGACAGATGAACTGTCTGCTCGGAAATTTCACCGCTAATGTAAACATCTGCACCTGCATTAATTGCATCGGCAAACATACTTTGCGCAGCGCCGGTACACCACGCCACTCGATTCAACAATGTATCTGGATCACCAATCAGCATGGGCTCACGCCCTATTTTTTGCTGTATGAGGTTGGCAAGATTCCCAACCGTTTTTACGTGAGCCTGAACGTTACCTACCCATCCAAGATCTTGATCGCCAAAACGGGAGGTAGGTTGAAATCCAAACAAGCTACCTAGTTGTGCGTTATTACCCAGCACAGCGTGCGCATCTAGCGGTAGGTGATATGCATATAAATTCACGTCGTGTGCCAGCAAAAGTTGTAGGCGACGTTTTAGTGGACCCACCACACGCGCATCTTCTCCGCGCCAAAAATAACCATGATGTACGATCACGGCATCAGCGCCCGCCTCAATCGCAGCCTCCAATAAAGCGATGCTCGCTGTTACACCGCTGACGATCAAACCAACACGGTCTTTACCTTCGACTTGAAGACCGTTTGGGCAATAGTCACGAAAACGGGTAATATCGAGCTCACTGGCAAGAAAATTTGTCAGCTCGTCGCGTGGCACGATCTTCGAATTCATCTCTTTCCCTTTTTCTAGTATGCGTCGTCTCTGGTTGCTGTTTGCGCAGGCTGTCACAATTGCTCTCGCATTGTGGTTCATTGTAGCGACCCTAAAGCCTGAATGGCTCGCTAAAAATACGTCGTCGGCGGGGATAGCATCTACGCGAGTGCCGGTGCTGGAAGCGTCTAGCCCTATTACTTCACAGGCGACGTACCGCGAATCCGCGCAACGCGCGATGCCTGCTGTAGTCAATATTTTTACCACCAAAGAAGCAAAACAGTCGGCCCATCCTTTTAATAACGACCCGCTGTTTCGACGTTTTTTTGGTGACGGCTTTGGGCAAGACGAGCGCCAGTTCAGCTTAGGATCCGGCGTCATCATCAGCCCTGAGGGTTACATACTCACCAACAACCATGTCGTCGAGGCGGCCGATGAAATCGAAGTCGCCCTAGCCGACGGCCGCAAGGTTTCAGCAAAACTCGTTGGAACTGACCCAGACACCGACTTGGCGGTGATTAAAGTCAATTTGACAGGTTTGCCATCGATTACTTTAGGGCGCATCGAAGGCACCAAAGTCGGTGATGTGGTTCTGGCTATTGGTAACCCCTTCGGAGTCGGTCAAACCGTCACCATGGGTATTGTGTCTGCCCTAGGCCGCAATCATCTAGGAATCAACACCTTCGAAAATTTCATCCAGACCGACGCCGCCATTAATCCGGGCAATTCCGGCGGTGCGCTGGTGGATACACAAGGTCATCTGCTCGGCATTAATACGGCGATCTATTCACGCAGTGGCGGCTCGCTGGGAATTGGTTTTGCGATTCCTGTAACCACCGTAAAAACGGTCATGGATGCGATTATCACAAACGGTCAGGTAGTTCGTGGTTGGATAGGGGTAGAACCTCAAGACATCACGCCTGAGCTGGCTGAAAGTTTTAGTTTGCAAAAATCCTCAGGCACCATCATCGCGGGTGTACTGAAAGGCGGGCCGGCTGATAAGGCTGGCGTTAAACCCGGTGATATTTTAATTTCTGTCGCTGGTAAACCAGTCTCCGATACGGTGTCTATGCTCAATCTGGTCGCCCAGCTCAGCCCCGGGGAAACCGTCAAGGTGACGGTGTTACGCAAGTCGCGCGAAGCGGTAATCGATCTAACTGTCGGCCGCCGTCCGCGCATGAAACAACCCCGCTTGCCACAAGGCGAATAACCATGCACCTGCGCGACCTAGTTCAGTTTTTGAGTGAATTAGAAGAGAACAATAATCGCGCATGGTTTGTGATGAACAAACCGCGTTATGACATTCTGCGCGCAGAATTACTCGAGCTAGTAACTGGCTTGATCCATGAGATTGCACTTTTCGATCCAGCGATAGCCGGCTGCAATCCCAAAAAAGCGCTGTTCCGAATAAACCGCGATTTACGATTCGCGCGTGGCCGCCCACCTTACAAAACCACCTTCTCTGCAGCAATTACAGCCAGTGGCTTAAAAAAACCTAGCCAAGGTGGTGGGCCTGCCTATTATTTTCATATTGATGCACGCGGCAAGATGTTAATCGCCGGTGGTGAGTATCGCCCACCCGCCGACCGGCTTCGTGCAATACGTAACCATATCGTGAATGACCCAAATGGTTTTCGTAAGTTGATGAAAAATGCGAAATTAAATTCAGTATTCGGTGGACTGCAACAAGAAGACAAAACCATACGTATGCCAAAAGGTTTTGATGTCGACTCACCGAATGCCGAAGCCTTGAAGCTAAAGAGCTATATCGCTTGGCATGAAATCAGCGTGCGCACAATGGCGCCTTCGACCTTACCTAAACGACTCATGGATGATTTCAAAGCGGCCGAAGCGCTGGTGAAATGGCTACGCAGCGCTGGCCCAACGTTATGACGAAAGCTAGTTGAAGAACCGCTTAGTCAAACGGCATCAGACACTATCGGATGTATCTTCCGGTGCCCTAGTCACTCGTTCAAACAGGGGCGCTAACAATAATCCCACTTCGTACAACAAGCACAAAGGCACAGCTAAAAATAGCTGACTCATGATGTCAGGCGGTGTCACCACAGCAGCAATCACAAACGCACCAACAATAACGTAAGGGCGTATCTCTTTAAGTTTTTCTACGGTTACCAAACCCATACGAACTAAAACGATGACTACCACCGGCACTTCAAAGGTGAGTCCAAATGCCAGGCACATGGTTATTACAAAATCCAGATAATTTTCGATATCGGGCGCTACCGAAATCGACTTGGGAGCAAAGTCATTAATAAACTTAAAGACTGTTCCAAAAACGAAGTAATAACAAAAACCCACACCGAGCAAGAATAGCAACGACGAAGAAATAATCAACGGTGCAACCAGTCGCTTTTCATGCATGTAGAGGCCAGGCGCTACAAACGCCCAGGCTTGATACAAAACCCAAGGCAGAGAGATCATTAGCGCCATCATCATCGTGACTTTCATGGGTACCATGAAGGGAGTAATGACACCGGTGGCGATCATCTTCGAGCCTTCCGGCAACGCATTCATCATCGGTTGCGCCACGATGTCGTAAATAGCCGCGGCACCCGGCCATATCGCAAACAACACAATGAACACCGCCAAAACTACGGCAGAGGCACGCACCAATCTAGTCCTCAATTCAACCAGATGGGAAATGAAGTTGTCTTTGAGACCGGCGAAATTATCTTCTGACATGAGGGAGATGCTGATTTATGGTGAATTTTATGGCGAGCCAGCGAAGCTGTGAGATGCAATGCTACGCAGGACCAAGTAAATCAAGGGCGAAGCTTCGATCAATGACGTACAAAACGTCGCGTTTTTATTCAATCAGTGCTTCCTTAGCTGAAAAACCTTGCAGGTTTGCTGCGGCCAGGACGATAACGAACGACGCGAGCAGCGGCTGAGATGACACGCGTACGACGTCCTGTCTTACGCTTAAACCACATCGGCAATGACGAATTCTGAGTCAATTTCTTTTTGCGGAAATCGCGCTGCTTGGCCGCAATTTCGCCTTCACTGGGAACACGCAAACCTTCGTTGACTCCAACAAACGCCTGATTAGCTTCGGCAATCGCTTTGCTGAAATCCTGCTCAGCCTCCGCAATATCATCTGCCACCGACTTATTTAGATCGTTAGCTGAGCTGACAATGTTGTCCTGCATCTTGCGCAGCTCTTCCATTTGCATTTCGCGATTGACTTCCGCTTTCACCGAACTGATGTAGCGCTGCGCACGTCCAAACAAAGTCCCGGCCATACGGGCAACGGCGGGTAATCTCTCAGGACCAATAACCACCAGAGCGACCGCACCGATCAAGGCAATTTTGGTGAGACCTAGGTCAATCATGGGGATGGAAGCTCAGGAAATGGCACATCAAACGGTCGCGGCCAACGCGACCGTTGCAAAGGCAAACACTCTTAACTCTTGGTTTTTTCGCGCGCTTCGACGTCAATAGTCGATTTATCAGCGACATGAGCAGCGGGAGCGGCCGGCTTTTCCTCATCAGCGCCCTTGACGCCATCTTTGAAACCCTTGACCGCCTTGCCTAGATCGCCGCCGATATTGCCAAGCTTCTTGGTACCAAATACCAGCATCACGATAACCAGCACGATGACCCAGTGCCAAATACTGAACGAACCCATTCTTATCTCCTAGGAATACTTTGCAAAACCAAGCAAATCAATGCTGACCCTTCCATGGACGCTGACCGCCCATGACATGTAGATGTAGATGGTACACCTCCTGACCACCATCAGGACCAGTATTGATGAGCGCCTTAAAACCACCGGAAGGGCCGTTTGCTGCATCCTCATAGCCAGCGCCCAGCTGCTGCGCCAGCTTGGGTGCTAGCAACATCATTTTACCCAACAATGCCTGATGCTTATCGTTGCTTTCGGCGAGGGTCGGTAGATGCTCTCTGGGCACAATCAGAAAATGGACTGGGGCCGCTGGGTTGATATCGTGAAATGCAATGACCTGCTCGTCTTGGTAGACCATTTTGGCAGGAATAGTGCCTGCGGCAATCTTGCAAAAAATGCAGCTATCCACGTTCTAGCTCCTATTAATCATTGTTTTTATTGGTGCCTGGCCCACAACTCACTCAACTGAGAAAAATGTGCCGCGAATTTATTTTTGCCGTTCTGCAGCTTCGCGCTGCTGAAGTTTACGATTGGCCATTTCTTCAATACCAGACAAACCTTCGCGTCTAGCCAACTCATCCAACACTTGCTGTGGAGTGAGATTGAATTGGGCCAGCATGATCAAGGAATGAAACCACAGGTCGGCGCACTCATAAACCAGCTTGTTGGCTTCGCTGCCGTTTCGGACATCCTTGGCCGCCATCACCGTCTCGGTGGCCTCTTCGCCAATTTTTTTCAGTATCGCGTCATCACCTTTTTGAAACAGGCGCGAGACATACGATTTCTCGGGATCACCGCCCGCTTCAAGCTTGCGTGATGCGATCACTTCGGCCAGACGTTGCAGAATATCGCTCATTTTTGTTTGTCGTAAATATCTTCCGGCGCTTTAAGAACAGGATCCGTCGCTACCCATTCAATCTGCCCAGCGGTATTTTCAAATTTCTGAAAAAAACACGAATGTCTTCCTGTATGGCAGGCCAGATCACCCACCTGAGTTACTTTTAACAGCAACACGTCCTCATCGCAATCCAGGCGCATCTCATGCACCTGTTGAAAGTGTCCCGATTCTTCACCTTTGTGCCACAACTTTTTGCGTGAGCGGCTCCAGTAAACAGCCTGCCCAAGCTCGACCGTGCGAGCTAGCGCGTCGCGATTCATCCACGCAAACATCAACACATCATTTGAACCCACTTCCTGAGCAATCACTGGCACCAAACCATTTTCGTCCCACTTGATTCGGTTTAGCCATTTGGCGCTTGCGATCATACCAACCTCATCGGAATACCTTGCGCGGCCATAAATTGTTTAGCTTCTCCAACACTGTGATGCTGATAGTGAAAAATACTAGCAGCGAGTACCGCATCGGCATGACCCTTGAGGATGCCATCGGCCAGATCTTGCAAACCACCGACACCGCCTGACGCGATCACCGGTATTGATACCGCATCCGACACCGCGCTCGTCAGCGCAAGATCAAATCCTGATCGAGTACCGTCACGATCCATGCTGGTTAAGAGAATTTCACCCGCACCTAGAGCCTGCATTTTGCACGCCCATTCAACGACATCAAGACCAGTGGCATTGCGTCCGCCGTGGGTAAAGACTTCCCAGTGGCCAGCCTGACTGCGCTTGGCGTCAATCGCCACGACGATACATTGCGAGCCATATTTTTTCGCGGCGTCCTGCACCAGTTGGGGATTTGTCACCGCCGAAGTATTGATGCTGACTTTATCTGCGCCTGCATTCAGCAATCGTCGCACGTCATCGACGACCCGCACACCACCACCAACGGTGAGGGGAATAAATACTTGAGATGCTACCGCTTCGATGATGTGGAGTATCAGATCGCGGTCGTCAGACGACGCGGTGATATCCAAAAAAGTGATTTCATCGGCGCCCTGCTCGTCATAGCGACGCGCGATCTCGACCGGGTCACCCGCATCGCGCAGTTCAACGAAATTCACACCCTTAACCACCCGCCCGGCGGTGACGTCCAGGCAGGGAATAATACGTTTCGCGAGTGTCATCTTAGTCTTCTTCGTCGATCTCGCCGGTGAGGAGATCAGCACGGTCCTGTGCCTTTTGCAGATCGAGCGTTCCTTCATAAATCGAACGGCCACAGATCACGCCCTCTATACCCTCATCCTGAACGGCACACAGCGCTTCGACATCCTTTATGTCGTGCACACCACCCGAGGCAATCACGGGTATGGTCATGCTCTGCGCCAGTTTGACGGTAGCCTCAATATTCACGCCCTTCATCATGCCGTCGCGACCAATGTCGGTGTAGACAATCGCCTCACAGCCATAGTCTTCAAATTTTTTCGCCAGATCGATGACTTCGTGGCCAGATAATTTACTCCAGCCATCGGTCGCTACTTTTCCATCTTTTGCATCCAGCCCAACAATGATCTGGCCTGGGAAGGCGCTACAGGCATCGTGTAGAAAGCCAGGATTTTTCACCGCCGCGGTGCCAATGATGATGTAGGAAAGGCCGCCATCGAGATAACGTTCGATAGTGTCCAAATCGCGGATGCCGCCACCCAATTGCACGGGAATTTCATCTATGCCGTACTCATCAGCATAATCGCGCACGGCGGCAATAATGGCTTTGATCGCTGGCTCGTTTTTGGGCTTTCCCGCAAACGCTCCATTCAAATCCACCAGATGCAGGCGTCTGGCACCCTGCTGTAACCAGTGGCGCGCCATGTCGGCTGGGTTTTCGGAGAATACGGTGACTTGGTCCATGTCGCCTTGTTTGAGGCGAACGCACTGGCCGTCTTTGAGATCGATTGCGGGTATGAGCAGCATGGCTACTGTGGGATCACTGAGAGGATGGTTGGGTTAGTGAGATCAGCATTAGTTGCCGCGGCTCAGGGATTCCAATGTACAAAATTTTTATAAAGCTGCAAACCAGCAGACGCACTTTTTTCGGGATGAAACTGGGTGGCAAAAATATTATCTCTTCCTGCGGCGCAGCAAAATGGCAAACCGTAAACAGTTTCGCCCAGCGCGTGGTCCATTTGGTCGGGAACCGCATAATAACTGTGCACAAAATAAAAATAACTACCGTCGGCGACTCCATCCCAGATCGGATGGGATTTACGTTGCCGAACTTGATTCCAGCCCATCTGCGGCACTTTAAATCTGGAGCCATCGGGTTGAATCTGGCCGTCCAGCTGAAACTTCACCACCTTACCGGGCAACAGGCCCAGACAACGGGCATCGCCTTCTTCGCTGGAATCAAACAGCATCTGTTCACCGACGCACACACCAAACAGGGGCTTATTGCGCGCGGCCTCCATTAACGCCTCAAGCAGACCAGAATCTCGTAATGATTGCATACAATCCGGCATCGCTCCCTGCCCCGGCAATATGATGCGATCGGCAGCACGAATCGCATCCGCCTCAGCAGACACCGTCACCTCTGCCTCTGGTGCGACATGCATCAGCGCCTGCGCTACCGAACGCAGATTACCCATGCCGTAATCAACCACCACAATCTTATTCATGAAATCGCTTAACGCTTGCGCGGTTCAGTAGGCCAGTCGAACAAACTTTTTAGAGGCTACCCTTGGTGGAAGGAATAGTTCCAGCAGCACGCGAATCAAGCTCAGCGGCCATACGTAATGCACGACCAAAGGCTTTGAATACGGTTTCACACTGATGATGCGCGTTTTCGCCGCGCAAATTATCAATATGCAGCGTCATCAGCGCATGGTTGACGAAGCCCTGAAAAAATTCATGCGTGAGGTCGACATCAAAGCTACCAATCATGGAGCGCTTGAATGGAACGTGAAATTCCAATCCGGGACGACCCGAAAAATCAATCACCACACGCGAAAGCGCTTCATCTAACGGTACATAAGCATGCCCGTAGCGACGAATACCTTTTTTGTCGCCCATCGCCTTCGCAAACGCTTGGCCTAGTGTGATTCCCACATCTTCCACCGTGTGGTGCGCATCAATGTGCAAGTCACCTTTGGCACTGATATCGAGGTCGATCAATCCATGGCGCGCAATCTGATCAAGCATGTGATCAAGAAAAGGGACACCCGTATTGAGTTTTTGCTGACCAGTACCATCGATATTAATGGCCACCCGAATCTGGGTTTCGTTGGTATCGCGAACCACTTCTGCTGTACGTGCCATGGCTAGAATAATGTCAGGAATTCAGACTGGATTTAAGGGCCGCCAAAAAGACGGCGTTCTCGGCGGGCGTGCTCACGGTCACCCGTAAACAGTTCTCGAGTAAAGAATGCATTTTACCGACATTTTTTACCAACACCTTTTGGGCTAGCAGGCGCTCGAATATCTGAGTGCCGGTCAAACCATTTTTAGTAACGCGGAAAAGAATGAAATTGGCCGCTGAAGGAAACGCCTCAACTCCCTCCATCTCAGCTAAACCAGTTAGCATTACCTCACGCTCAGCACGAATCGCTGATGCCTGCGCGTCCAACACGTCGGTATGTTCCAACATAAAACCTGCCGTGACTTCGGTCAGCACGTTCACGTTATAAGGCGGACGAACTTTATCGAATTCATTTAACAGCGCCTGCGAAGCAGACATGTATCCAAGGCGTATCCCTGCTAATCCCAACTTTGAAACGGTACGCATGACGACTAAGTTTTCGAACTCGGGCAACTTCGACATAAAACTATCGCCCGCGAACGGTTGATACGCTTCGTCAACGATCACCAATCCAGTATCACCGACTTCACGAATAATATCCAACATGGCTCGCGCATCAAAAAGATTACCCGTCGGGTTATTGGGATAAGCCAGATACGTAATCGCAGGACGATGCTCACGTATCGCAGCAAGCATCGCTTGCAAATCGAGATTGAGATCTTTTTTCAGCGGCACGCCTATGAATTCAAGGCCAGCGAATTGCGCTGACATCGCATACATAACAAAACCAGGTACAGGCGCCAGCACTTTCGCGCCGGGTTTTGCACACGCTACTGACACGATACTAATTAACTCATCCGAGCCATTACCTAGCACCACATCCCAACCCGCCGGCACGCCCTGCTTGGCGCAAATGGCTGCCTTTAACTTTGCATAGGTCGGAACGGGATAGCGATTCAACGCTGCTGATCCCAGTCGACGACCTAACTCCTGCTGCAGCTCAGGCGTTAGCGTGTAGGGATTTTCCATTGCATCCAGTTTTACAAAACCAGAGGCATCGGGTACGTGATAAGCGGAGAGTGCGCGCACATCTGCGCGAATGATAGTTTGGCTGACAGTCATGTGAAACTCATTTCAGCCGAAGCTCGGCAGAGCGTGCGTGCGCTGGCAATCCTTCGCCATACGCGAGTTCAGCTGCAATAACACCTAAGGTCTGCGCACCGGATTGGCTCACATGAATAATCGATGAGCGCTTTTGAAAATCATACACACCCAGTGGTGATGAAAAACGTGCAGTGCGCGACGTTGGCAGCACGTGATTCGGACCCGCGCAATAATCACCGAGCGACTCGGATGAAAATTTACCTAAAAACATAGCGCCTGCATGGCGAATTTTATCGGCCCATTGCTGTGGCTGCTCAGCCGAAATTTCTAAATGCTCTGCCGCTATCGTGTTGGCGATGTCGCAGGCTTCATTCATATCACGCACTTTAACCAAAGCACCTCGATTCGTAAGTGAGATGCGAATCACATCGTGCCTAGGCATATCCGCCAGCAATTTATTCACACTAGCTTGCACGCGCGTCAAATAATCGGCATCGGGACAAACAAGTATGGATTGCGCCAATTCGTCATGCTCAGCCTGCGAAAACAAATCCATCGCCACCCAATCCGGGTCGGTACTGCCATCAGCAAGAATTAGAATTTCAGATGGGCCAGCAATCATATCGATGCCAACCACACCAAATACCCGACGCTTAGCTGCTGCCACGTAGGCGTTACCCGGCCCGACAATTTTATCGACCTGCGGTATGGTCGCCGTGCCATAGGCTAGCGCAGCGACTGCCTGCGCTCCACCAATCGTGAACACACGATCAACTCCGGCAATCTCCGCAGCAGCCAACACTAAAGAATTTTTTACACCATCGGGCGTCGGCACCACCATGATGATTTCACCGACACCGGCCACTTTCGCCGGAATCGCATTCATCAACACCGATGATGGATAGGCCGCCTTACCACCGGGGACATAAATACCAACCTTATCGAGCGCAGTTACTTTTTGTCCCAACACGGTGCCATCCGCTTCGGTGAACAAAAATCCATCCGAACCACATTCTTTTTTCTGCCGCTCATGATAAGCGCGCACTCGATCTGCTGCCTGCTGCAATGCGTGACGACGTGCCTCGGGTAAGCCAGCTAACGCTGCTTGTCTTTCTGCACGCGGGATTTCAAGTGCCTGAACGCTGGATGCGTTAAGCCGATCAAATTTATTGGTGTAGTCAAGTAAGGCCGCATCACCACGCTGACGAACTTGGGCAATGATGTCGGCAGCGACGCGATCAATAGCCTCATCTTCAGATGCCTCAAAGGCCAGCACGGCCATTAGCTTCTGGTGGAAATCGCGCTCAGTAGAATCAAGTTGACGTATAACGACTGACATAAATTATTTTTCGCTGCGTGATGCGCGATCAAACGCATCAATGATCGACTGCAGTTTTTCTCGTTTAAGTTTTAATGCGGCTCGGTTGACGACTAAGCGTGCGGAGATATCCATGATGTGTTCAACTTCAACCAAGTTATTCGCACGCAAGGTACTACCCGTGGACACCAAATCAACTATCGCATCGGATAAGCCCACCAAGGGTCCCAACTCCATCGAGCCATACAGCTTAATCAAATCAACGTGCACACCTTTTTCGGCGAAATGCTCACGTGCGACTTGAACGTATTTAGTCGCTACTCGCAAGCGCGCACCCTGACGCACGGCATTGGCATAATCAAAACCCGCATGCACTGCCACCGACATTCGGCATTTAGCGATGTTTAAATCAATCGGCTGGTACAAGCCTTCGCCGCCATGCTCGAGCAGCACGTCTTTGCCAGCAACACCGAAATCAGCGGCACCGTATTGCACATAGGTAGGCACATCGGAGGCGCGCACGATCACCACGCGTATCTGCGGATCACTGGTGGGCAAAATTAATTTGCGGGATTTTTCCGGATCTTCAGTCACCTCAATGCCGGCTGCTTTTAGCAAAGGCAAGGTCTCTTCAAAGATTCGGCCCTTGGATAGAGCAAGTGTGATGGTCTGGTCCGTCATTTGATTCTCTGTATATCTGCACCAACGGCTGATAGCTTGGCTTCCATCCTATCGTAACCACGATCCAGATGATAAATACGGTCTACCAGTGTCTGCCCTTCAGCGGCGAGGCCGGCAATAACCAATGAAGCAGAAGCTCGCAAATCGGTTGCCATTACCGGCGCTCCAACCAATCGCGGGACACCGTTAATAATGGCAGTATGTCCATCGATATCAATTAATGCACCCAGACGGTTGAGTTCCTGAACATGCATGTAACGGTTCTCGAAAATTGTCTCGGTGACTCGACTCGTACCCTCGGCCACACAATTAAGCGCCATAACCTGAGCTTGCATATCGGTGGGAAACCCGGGGTATTCGGTAGTGCGGAAATTGACAGCCTTGGGCCGGCCCGACATTTGAACTCGCATCCAATCGTCGCCGCTCGTCATAACGACACCCGCCTCGCGCAATTTATCAACGACTGCATCCAGCAAATCGGCGCGCGTATGCCTGAGCGTTACATCACCACCGGCCGCAGCGACCGCACACAAAAACGTACCCGTTTCAATGCGGTCGGCAATCACCGCATGTGACGCGCCATGCAAAGCTGGGACACCCATCACACGCAAGCAATCAGTACCGATACCTTCAATGCGCGCACCCATAGCAACCAACAAATTTGCTAAATCAGTGACCTCGGGTTCACGAGCAGCGTTTTCAAGTACCGTCTCACCTTCAGCAAGCGTAGCTGCCATTAGCAAATTTTCAGTGCCGGTGACGGTAATCATGTCGGTGACTATGCGCGTGCCTTTGAGCTTTTTTACACGTGCATGAATGTAACCGGCTTCGATGCGTATTTCGGCACCCATCGCCTGTAAGCCCTTGATGTGCTGATCGACAGGGCGCGAACCAATCGCGCAACCACCCGGCAATGAAACCTTCGCCTCACCAAAACGCGCCAGCAACGGGCCCAGTACAAGAATCGACGCGCGCATCGTCTTCACCATCTCATACGGCGCCTCGAGACGATTAATATCGTGACCGCACAGCTCCGTCACACCCTCTTTTACTTGCACTGATAGCCCCATTTGCAGGAGCAGTTTCTGCATAGTGGCTACATCTTGCAGCTTGGGCACATTCGATAAAGCCAGCGTATCCGCCGTGAGCAAGCCAGCGCACAAAATAGGCAATGCGGCATTCTTTGCACCAGAAACGGTAATCTCGCCCAGAAGGCGCTTACCTCCGGTAATAACAAGTTTGTCCATTACGACTGATGCTCTTCCGGTGTCAGAGTTTTCATAGACAGCGCATGGATCTCTTCGCGCATACGATCACCCAATGCTGCGTACACCAGTTGATGGCGTTGAATCAACCGCTTACCAGCAAATGCTGGCGACACGATCAATGCGGTGAAATGCTGACCATCACCATCGACTTCTAAATGAGTACACTCAAGTCCGCTGGCGATATAGTCTTTAATTCGTTCAGGTGTAGGCAACACGATGTACCTTTGTAAAAATTCGAAAAATTAATTAAGCAGCGGTAAATACGCATCAATGCCGTAATTTATAACCGCGCTTGAGCAGCCGCACTGCAATCCCTGCCAACACCGCAAAAAAAACCGATACGATCAATAAGCTTGTCGCTGGCGGCACATCGGAGTGACCAAAGAAACCGTAGCGGAAGCCATCAATCATATAAAAAAATGGGTTGGCATGCGAAACAGCGAGCCAAAACGGTGGCAGCGAGTGAACTGAGTAAAAAACTCCCGCTAGAAAGGTCGCCGGCACAATCAAGAAATTTTGAAATGCTGCGAGCTGGTCAAATTTTTCTGCCCAGATTCCAGCTAATAAACCCATGGTACCTAAAATAGCGGCACCAATCAGCGCAAATAAAATTATCCAGAGCGGCGCAACGAAAGAGAGTTTGGCAAACCAGACGGTGATAAAAAACACGCCGGTACCCACTGCCAAGCCGCGAACCATCGCTGCCAACACATATGCCCCAAACATTTCCCAATGTGAGAGCGGTGCTAGAAGTACAAACACTAAGTTGCCCGTAATCTTCGATTGAATTAATGATGATGACGAATTCGCAAACGCATTTTGCAGCACGCTCATCATCACCAATCCCGGCACCAGAAACGCGGTATACGACACGCCAGGGAAAACCTGCACATGCTCTTCCAGTACATGACCAAAGATGAGCAAGTACAACATCGCTGTGACAATAGGCGCGGTCAGCGTTTGAGTCGCCACCTTCCAAAAACGCAGCAATTCTTTACGAAACAAGGTCTGAAATCCGGTCATTTATCACCACCCATGACCTGCATGAACACATCTTCCAAATCAGCTTGATGCAACTGCAGATCCTCTAACTTCGCCCCCGAATCTCGTATCGTGGCAAGTATTCCTTCAACTTCGTCGTGATGGTTGACGCGTAAGGTGTACTTCTCACCCGCGAGCAATTCATCAGGATGGGGAACCAATGCATGCAATGACGAAGGTAGTTTGCCGCCCGATAGCTTGACGACCAATTGAGAACCGGAAATACGTCCAATCAATGCGGCAGTTGAATCCAGCGCCACTACTCGACCCGATTTGAGCATCGCAATCCGACTGCACAGGGCCTGCGCCTCTTCGAGGTAATGAGTAGTGAGCACCACGGTGTGGCCTTCGCGATTCAGACGTCCAATGAAATTCCACAAGGTCTGACGCAATTCCACATCAACGCCGGCCGTAGGCTCGTCCAACATGATGACCGGTGGTTTGTGTACCAGCGCCTGAGCGACCAGCACGCGTCGTTTCATACCACCGGATAGCGAGCGCATATTGCTATCAGCCTTGGCCGTCAGGTCCAGATGGTGCATGACCTCATCAATCCACGCATCATTGTTGCGTATTCCAAAGTAGCCCGACTGCATGCGCAATGTTTCGCGAACCGTAAAAAAAGGATCAAACACCAACTCTTGAGGCACCACACCCAAACACTGGCGTGCGCTTCGGTAATCCGTAACCACATCGTGTCCTTGAATAGCGACGCTACCCTCATCGGCACGCGCCAATCCCGCAATGATGGAAATTAAGGTGGTTTTACCCGCGCCATTCGGGCCCAAAAGACCAAAAAATTCGCCAACACCAATTTTCAGCGAAACACCGCCCAAAGCTTGCAAGGAGCCGTAGCGCTTTTTAACGTTATTTATGTGAATGGCGGTCATGAAGGGAGGAACAAGGCGATTGCTGCCCGCGTGATCAGGCACGCGCAAAGTTGTTGATTATAGGGGATTTGAGGGCTGGGACTTGCCTCAGTGGATAGGCCCGCCGGGTAAAGCTCAAGTTAGGGCTAAAGCAAAGTCCTAGAGCAGGGCATCAACCCCATATAACTTGGCTAAACTAAGCAAACCAGCGGGGAGACCAACGAGTTCCAGACTTACGCTCTTCTCGGTCGCAGCACGTTGCCAAGCCAATAGTGCCGAGACTGCAGAGGAATCAAAATGGGTCAGGCCTGAGAGATCGATGGTGGTCGCACCCTGCACTATGGCCTCCATGCCCTCGCGCAGCACATCGGCAGCATCCGTCATGGTGATGGAAGTCGGGGCAAAACTCATATCAGCTCTTGGTTGGTTTGGGCGGCGAAGCAGCCAGTCGCTTATTGCGCTCTGCCAGTGCCTTGATCAGACCATCGATCCCACTTTTGCCAATTTCAGCTGAAAAGGTGCCTTTGTAGGTTTCAACCAGCCAAGCACCAAGGATATTGACGTCATAAATTTTCCAACCTGTCGACGTTTTCTCCAACCGGTAGTTAAGCTGTATAGGCTCGCCTCGCGCCTGCAAAACCATGGATCGCACCTCGACCTCATCGTCATCCGCCGCTGCACGCATGGGTTTAAATTCCAGAACTTGATTGCGCACCTGCGCAATAGCACCCGAGTAGGTATAGATCAACAGCGTACGAAATTCATTCGTCAGCGCAGCTTGTTGTTCAGGGGTCGCTTCGCGCCAGAATCGGCCGGCTGCCAGCGCTGTCATGCGTTGAAAATTTACATGAGGGATGACCTTGTTTTGGACAACCTCGATGATGCGCTGCTGATTACCGGCCTGAATTTGTTTATCGGTCTTGGCCAGATCCAGAATTTCCTGACTTACTCGCTTGATAAGAACATCGGGGGCTTCTTGCTGCGCACTGACTTCACCAGCAAAAAAAAGAAAAGCCGAAGACAAGGCTATGCAAAAAAATCGTGAATTAAACATAAGTAGCCCGCATCTGTTAGTGGACTAGGCCGCTGATTTATGCAGCCCAAAAACCCGATGATACAGAAGGCCGAGCAGCCTCATCAAAAGCAAAATTAAAAACCGTGCAGATTGCAACAGATTAGTCTTTACCGTCACGTACACGGCTCTCTCTGCGCTGGAGGTAGGCATCCCGATAAAACTGGTAGGGGTCGAGTGCAGCGCCTTCCATAATAGTCGTGGTGTCCAGCACTGAAGCGCGATCATCCACAATCCGAAGTGCACGCCCCGTATTTTTGGCACGAACAGGTACATCGCTCGATGCCGTCAGGGGATCTGCATACAAATCGACCGGCTTGGCTAAGGCATCGCGCACGGTGCTGGGCCCCAATATGGGCAAAACGAAATACGGGCCGGACTTGGCGCCCCATACCCCGAGCGTTTGTCCGAAATCTTCTTCATGCTTAGGCAAGCCCATAGGGGTGGCCACATCGATCAAGCCAGCGATACCAATGGTTGAATTAAAGATCACCCGAACTAAATCGGTGGTGCCATCTTTTGGCTTGCCCTGCAAATAATTATTCGCAGCAGTCCACACATCACCTATGTTGGCAAAGAAATTTCCGATCGCGTCCCGAACCACATTGGGAACAACTTTCACATACCCCGTGGCGACCGGTTTGAGCACGTTGTCGTCAACAGACTTGTTGAAAGTGAACATCGACCGGTTGTAGTTTTCAAAAGGATCGCGTGGGTCGCTGCCAGCACCCGGTACGGTGGTCGCGCAGGCGGTTAATAGAAACGCCGCCATCACGATGGCGCTCCATCGTATCAATCGTTTTAGGCTAGTCATTTTTTTTCCCCGCCGCTTCCTTCGGCTGCCTTACTAAATAAAAACTGGCTAATCAAATTCTCAAGAACGATAGCCGACTGTGTACTCTTAATCCGCTCGCCCTCAGCAAAATTCTTTACATCGCCACCAGGCTCTAATCCTATGTATTGCTCACCCAACAAGCCTGAAGTCAGAATTTTAGCTGAGCTATCGCGCGGGAACTGAAACTCAGACTGAATCCGCATCGTGACCTGCGCCTGAAATGTTTTATCGTCGAATGCAATGCGTTCTACCCGACCGACCACCACACCAGCACTCTTGACCGGGGCGCGCGGTTTTAAGCCGCCGATATTGTCAAACCGAGCGGCTAGCGCATAGCTGGGGCCAAAGCTCATTGAGCTCATATTGCCTGCCTTGAGGGCCAGGAACATGATGGCTATCGCCCCTAACAGCACGAATAGTCCAACCCACACATCCAGAGATTTACGTTGCATGTCTTCCTCAGCTAAACATGAGTGCCGTGAGCAGAAAGTCCAGCCACAACACCATCAATGAACCAATCACGACGGTGCGTGTAGTGGCTCGCGCTACACCTTCGGGCGTGGGCGCTGCGCAAAAACCTTCGTAGAGCGCAATAAACGTAACAGCCACACCAAACACAAAACTTTTAATAACGCCATTCAATACATCGGCCCACACATCGACACCGGCTTGCATCTGCGACCAAAATGCACCCTCATCAACGCCGATTAGCTGAACACCAACAATATAACCGCCCAACACACCGACCGCGCTGAAAATAGCGGCCAAAACAGGCATGGAAATCACCCCAGCCCAAAACCTTGGAGCCAGCACTCGTTTCATCGGATCAACGGCCATCATCTCCATCGCAGCTAATTGCTCGCCGGCTTTCATCAAACCAATTTCTGCGGTTAACGATGTACCAGCTCGTCCTGCAAACAACAATGCCGTAACTACTGGTCCGAGCTCGCGTATGAGTGACAAGGCCACCAACAAACCTAACGCTTGCTCTGAACCATATTTATTCAGCGTGTAATAGCCCTGCAGACCCAATACGAAACCAACAAACAAACCTGATACGGCAATAATAACCAGCGAATAATTACCAATAAAATGAACTTGATCTGTCACCCATCGAGGCCTGCGAAATACACTCGGCGTGGCTGCTATCAAGGCAACAAAAGTGCGCGAAGCAGCCCCCAGACCCTCAAGTCTCTTTCGAACCGTCGCGCCTAACTGCGCCAGCAGATCAAGAATTAAATTCATCCGCGCGCTTTCATCCGAAGCTGCTCCGCGATAGTTTTCCCTGGATAGTGGAAAGGTACGGGGCCATCCGGTTCGGCATTAACAAACTGCTTTACATAGGGATCGTCAGATTCACGCATTTGTGTTGGCGTTCCGTGCGCGACAATTTTTCCCTGCGAAAGAAAATATACATAATCAGCAATGCTGAACGATTCATGCACATCATGTGACACCACAATCGATGTCGAACCGAGGGCATCATTCAATTTGCGAATCAGATTGGCAGTTACGCCCATAGAAATCGGATCCAGACCGGCAAAAGGCTCGTCATACATAATCAACTGAGGGTCCAACGCAATCGCGCGCGCCAAAGCAACGCGGCGCGCCATTCCTCCGGAAATTTCAGCGGGCTTTAATGCAGCCGCATTCGATAATCCCACTGCCTGCAGCTTCATTAAAACTAAATCGTGAACCATGCTCTCGGGTAAACGCGTATTTTCTCTGATAGGAAACGCGACGTTATCGAAAACGGTCAGATCAGTGAAGAGCGCGCCGTGCTGAAACAACATACCCATACGTCGGCGCATTGCATATAAATCAGAGACGTTTAAACCACTAACCTCTTGACCATCAACGACCAGGCTCCCTGATTGCGCTCGTATCTGACCGCCGATTAACCTCAGGACAGTCGTCTTACCCGATCCCGAGCCTCCCATAACTGCGATCACTCCGCCCTTGGGAAACTGCATATTCAGCCCGGAGAGAATAGGCCGCTCGTTATAGCCGAAGTGCAGGTCGCGAATGTCTACGAGATTGGGCACAAGAAGTGAGATTTGTTATCGTTTAAAAGAGTCATTGTAATTCACGGGACCTTCAGTTCAGAGCATCGCCGCGCAAAACATCTGAGGAATCACCAGTAAAAATAAAAACGCCCGCCTACTATGCGGGCATTTCCATTGAATTAATACGGCACCTATTTAACGCGGCAATACTGACGAACCCATCAAGAAGTCATCCACTGCCCGCGCACATTGCCGACCCTCGCGTATGGCCCATACTACCAGCGACTGGCCGCGACGCATGTCGCCTGCAGCAAACACTTTCGGTACCGATGTCTGGTAACAGCCATCGCCATCCGTCGTCGCCTTGGCATTACCACGTGCATCTTTATCTACGCCAAACGCCTCCAACACAGAATTCACAGGCGAGACAAAACCCATAGCCAGCAACACCAGATCTGCTTTGAGTTCAAATTCAGAACCGGCGACTTCGACCATCTTTCCGTCTTTCCACTCCACACGCGCAGCAATCAGCTTCTCAACCTTGCCGTTCTTACCCTCAAGCCGTTTAGTAGCAACCGCCCAATCACGCTCACAACCTTCTTCGTGCGAAGACGAGGTACGTAACTTAGTCGGCCAGTACGGCCACACCAACGGCTTGTTTTCAACATCTGGCGGTTGCGGCAACAGCTCGAATTGGGTCACAGAAGCAGCGCCATGACGATTCGATGTACCGACGCAATCCGAACCCGTATCGCCACCACCTATCACTACCACGTGCTTACCGGTAGCCATCAGCTGATCCTTGAGCTTGTCGCCCGCGTTCACACGGTTCTGTTGCGGCAAAAATTCCATCGCATAATGCACGCCACTTAATTCACGACCAGGCACTGGCAAGTCACGTGGCCACTCAGCACCACCGGCAACGATAACAGCATCAAAGTCTTTATTCAGCTGTTCAGGCGAAATGGTTTCTTTGGATAAGCTAAGTATCTCTTTCGGAAAATCTTTACCTACAAATACGCCGGTCCGAAACTTCACACCTTCTGCCTGCATTTGCTCGACACGACGATCGATGTGCGATTTCTCCATTTTGAAATCTGGGATGCCATAGCGCAGTAAGCCGCCCACACGATCGTTCTTCTCAAACACGGTCACGTCATGGCCAACGCGCGCGAGTTGCTGAGCTGCCGCCATACCCGCCGGGCCAGAACCTATGATCGCTATTTTTTTACCTGTCTTACTGCTCGGAGGTTGTGGCACGACCCAACCATTTTCCCAGCCTTTATCGATAATGAAATGCTCGATCGATTTAATGCCCACCGGATCATCGTTGATACCCAGCGTACAAGCCGACTCGCATGGAGCGGGACAAATGCGGCCAGTGAATTCCGGAAAATTATTCGTCGAATGTAAATTTTCCAAAGCCTCAAGATAGTGGCCGTTGAAAACCAAATCATTCCAGTCCGGGATGATGTTATTGACAGGACATCCGTTATTACAAAACGGAATACCGCAATCCATACAACGTGCGCCCTGAACTTTGGCATCGGCGTCAGACAGATGCATCATAAATTCTTTGTAATGCTTGGTGCGTGCCTGTGGCGCTTCGCTCGCCTCTTGAAGGCGCTCATATTCCATGAAGCCGGTAACTTTACCCATGTTTGTTCTCTTTTCTTTTCTACGAATGTGACTGAGTTTGATCGTTTTCTGACGTCATTCTCAGGTCGTCACTTTTTCCTTAGCTTTACCCGCCTTCGCCGCAAACATCTCACCCAATGCGCGCTTGTACTCGGTTGGGAAAACTTTGATGAATTTAGCGCGAGCATTGTTCCAATCATCCAGCAAGGTACGCGCGCGCGTGCTGCCTGTATGTTTGAAATGGCGCTCAATCAATCCCTTCAGAATGACTTCATCTGTCAGTCTCTCGCCATTGCGACTCAAGCTGTGCCAGCTTGAAGGATTAACGGTTGACTCTTGTTCAGCCGCCGAGAGCACCGGATCAAGCGCTACCATCGCAAGATTACATTTCTGGGCAAAGCTGCCGTCTTCATCAAACACATAGGCCAGTCCGCCGGACATACCTGCGGCAAAGTTACGGCCGGTTTCACCCAGCACAACTACGGTGCCACCCGTCATGTATTCACAACCATGATCGCCTGTACCCTCTACCACCGTAACGGCACCTGAGTTACGCACCGCAAAACGTTCGCCTGCAACACCGTTAAAGAAAGCTTCGCCAGCAATCGCGCCATACAACACTGTATTTCCAATGATGATGTTGTCGACAGCTCTGCCGCGGAACTCTGTATTCGGGCGCACAATAATCCGTCCACCTGAGAGTCCTTTGCCGACATAGTCATTGCCTTCACCGACTAAATCTAATGTCACACCGTGCGCGAGAAACGCGCCGCACGATTGGCCGGCCGTACCTTGCAATTGAATATGGATCGTGTCATCAGGCAAACCTTCATGACCATACTTTTTGGCGACCACACCAGAGAGCATAGCGCCGACGGTACGATTCAAATTTTTGACTGGTGAAATAAAGGATACTTTTTCACCGCGATCAATCGCTGGCTTAGCCTGTGCAATCAATTTGTGATCCAGTGCCTTGCCCAAGCCATGGTCTTGCGTCAACACATGGTGACGCGGCTGGTCTGCGGAGACGTCCGGTAAGTAAAAAATCTTGCTGAAATCTAGACCCTTGGCCTTCCAGTGATTCACTGCACGTGATTTATCGAGAAGATCAGCACGACCGATCAACTCTTCAAATTTGCGAATACCCAGCTGAGCCATGATTTGACGCGCCTCTTCCGCTACAAAGAAGAAGTAGTTCACGACATGCTCTGGTTTACCTTGAAACTTTGCACGCAGCACAGGATCTTGCGTAGCCACACCCACTGGACAGGTATTGAGGTGACATTTACGCATCATGATGCAACCCTCAACAACTAACGGCGCCGTCGCAAATCCAAACTCATCCGCACCTAGCAAGCCACCAATAACGACGTCACGACCGGTCTTGATCTGGCCATCGGTCTGCACACGAATGCGACTGCGCAATTCATTCAGCACTAAGGTCTGCTGAGTCTCGGCCAAACCCAACTCCCAGGGAGTACCGGCGTGCTTAATCGATGACAGTGGCGATGCGCCGGTGCCACCATCGTGACCCGCAATCACCACGTGATCCGCCTTAGCTTTTGCAACACCTGCGGCCACCGTGCCTACGCCCACTTCCGAAACCAACTTGACGGAGATGTCTGCGGCAGGATTGACGTTTTTCAAGTCATGAATGAGTTGCGCCAAATCTTCAATCGAATAAATATCGTGATGTGGAGGTGGCGAAATCAATCCCACACCCGGCACTGAGAATCGCAACTTTGCGATGTAATCAGAGACCTTATGTCCAGGCAGCTGACCACCTTCGCCTGGCTTAGCACCTTGCGCCATTTTGATTTGAATTTGTTCAGCAGAGGTTAAGTACTCGGCTGTCACTCCAAAACGACCTGAGGCAACTTGTTTAATTTTGGAGCGTAATGAATCACCATCTAATAATGGAAGATCCACTTCAACACGCTCTTCCCCAATCACGGAGGCCAGCGTGTCGCCCTTCTTAATCGGAATGCCACGCAACTCATTGCGATAACGGTTTTCGTCTTCGCCGCCTTCACCGGTATTCGATTTGCCACCGATGCGATTCATTGCAATAGCCAGCGTGGCATGCGCTTCGGTAGAAATTGAACCGAGCGACATCGCGCCTGTTGCAAATCGTTTTACGATTTCTTTAACTGACTCCACCTCATCGATAGGAATCGCTTTTGAAGGATCGATCTTAAATTCAAACAATCCACGTAACGTCATATGACGCTTTGATTGATCATTAATGATCTGTGCGTATTCTTTGTAGGTGTTGAAGTTGTTTGAGCGCGTCGAGTGCTGTAATTTCGCGATCGCATCCGGCGTCCACATATGATCTTCACCGCGAACGCGGAATGCATATTCACCACCCGCATCGAGTGCATTTTGCAGTATAGGATCGCTACCGAAAGCCTGTTGATGCAAGCGTAACGCCTCTTCAGCCACTTCAAAGACGCCTATGCCTTCGACATTTGAAGCTGTGCCTTTGAAATACTTATCAACCAAACTTTTATTTAAGCCAATCGCTTCAAAAATTTGCGCGCCACAGTACGACATATATGTCGATATGCCCATCTTTGAAAATACTTTGAGCAATCCTTTACCCACTGCTTTTTGAAAGTTGTAGATCGCTTTTTCTGGAGCCAGATCGCCAGGCAATCCTTTCGCCATGTCGGTCAGCGTATCCATCGCCAAGTAAGGATGTATCGCCTCAGCACCGTAGCCTGCGAGTAAAGCGAAATGATGCGTTTCGCGCGCAGAACCTGTCTCAACAACTAAACCCGCCGAAGTCCGCAATCCCTTGCTCACCAAGTGCTGATGAATCGCTGAGGTAGCCAACAAAGCTGGAATCGCTACATTGTTTTTGTCAACATGGCGATCGGAAATGATCAATATGTTGTGTCCAGACTTCACCGCATCAACCGCTTGCGCGCACAACGACGCGAGTCGCGCTTCAACACCTTCTTTACCCCATTCTGCTGGATAGCAAATATCTAATTCAGATGAACGGAATTTTCCGCCCGTGAACTTGCTGATGGTGCGCAGACGAGTAATATCTTTGTAATCAAGAATCGGCTGAGAGACTTCGAGTCGCATCGGCGGATTAATGTTGTTAGTGTCGAGCAGATTTGGCTTGGGTCCAATGAACGACACTAAAGACATCACCATCGCTTCGCGTATCGGATCGATCGGTGGGTTGGTCACTTGAGCAAACAGCTGCTTAAAATAATTAAACAGCGGTTTATTTTTATTAGACATAACGGCCAATGGTGAATCATTTCCCATCGAGCCTGTCGCTTCTTCCGCATTTACCGCCATCGGGGACATCAAGAATTTAATATCTTCTTGCGTGTAACCAAAAGCCTGCTGCCGATCGAGTAGTGTCGCCGTTTCTTTACGTGCCTCTGCTTCGACCTTCAGACCGTCAAGCTTGATGCGAACGGAGTCGATCCATTGCTTATAAGGCTTGGCGTTAGCGAATGTGTCTTTCAGTTCTTTGTCATCAATGATGCGACCCGCATCCAAATCGATCAAAAACATCTTGCCTGGTTGCAGACGCCATTTTTTGATGATCTTTGATTCCGGTATCGGCAGCACGCCTGACTCCGACGCCATCACTACTAAATCATCGTCCGTGACAATGTAACGAGCAGGTCGCAAACCGTTACGATCAAGCGTTCCGCCGATATGACGACCGTCAGTAAATGCCATCGCCGCTGGGCCATCCCACGGCTCCATCATCGCCGCATGGTATTCGTAAAACGCACGACGATTTTCATCCATCAGGGTGTGGTTTTCCCACGCCTCTGGAATCATCATCATCATTGCTTGCGCTATCGGATAACCAGCCATCACCAATAATTCAAGTGCATTATCAAAACATGCTGTGTCCGATTGACCTTCATAAATCAATGGAAACAGCTTTTGCAAATCTTCGTTCAGCACTGCTGATTTCATCACTCCTTCGCGTGCACGCATCCAGTTGAAGTTACCTTTAACTGTGTTGATTTCACCGTTGTGCGCGAGCAGACGATAAGGGTGAGCCAGGGGCCATTCAGGGAAAGTATTCGTCGAAAAGCGCTGATGCACTAACGCCAGCGCGGATACACAACGTGGATCTTGCAAATCTTTGTAGTACACACCTACCTGATCAGCTAATAGCAGACCTTTATAAACTACCGTGCGGGCTGACATCGACGGCACAAAAAATTCTTTGCCGTGCAAAAGATTCAACGCCTGAATGGCGTGGCCAGATGATTTACGAATGACATAGAGTTTTCGCTCTAAGGCATCGGTCACCATGATGTCTTGACCGCGACCGATAAAAATTTGCCGAATCACCGGCTCTTTGTCGCGCACGGTAGGCGACATAGGCATTTCGCGATTGACAGGCACATCACGCCAACCCAATACCACTTGCGCTTCTGCGTGAACTGCTCTTTCGATTTCTTGTTCGCACGCTATGCGCGATGCATTTTCTTTTGGCAGAAAAACCATGCCCACACCGTACTCACCGGGTGGAGGCAAAGTGACGCCTTGGCTCGCCATTTCTTCGCGATAAAACTGATCGGGTAATTGAATCAAAATACCCGCACCATCACCCATCAAAGCATCGGCTCCCACCGCGCCGCGATGGTCGAGGTTATGCAAAATCTTCAAACCTTGCTCAACGATAGAGTGACTTTTCTGACCCTTGATATGAGCGATGAATCCGACACCACAGGCGTCGTGTTCGTTAGTCGGATCGTATAAACCTTGGGCTTTCATCGCGGGACTCCACGGCATTAGTAAAGAGGATGGAAGGATAGTGCAATGCAATACACAGGGCAACGAGAAAAATTAGGGTCGGAAAGTTATTTTTAAGGCGCACCAGCGCGAGGAAAATAAAATAGGGTCAGATTATATTTGGTGGGGGTTTTGGCTTGAATTGATGTTAGCAGGATCGTCGCCTATGGACTTTTGCTAGCCTTGGCCCGACTTGGAAACAGCCCTCCCTCCAGTCAATCGCGAACGCTGTCTAGGAACTCTCAGTACTCGGCTGTTTACGAGGGCGACCTCGCCGCGCAGGCTCCAACCGACGATCGGTTAATTTACCCAGCCGCCGGCGAAACTCTTCTGATCCCAAAGGCCATGCCTTGCGGGTTGCTGCTTCGACTTCGGCGATCAGCTCAGATGACCCTGCCGCTTGAGCCAGCTGTTGGTAGGCCGCCTCACGCTCAAACGGTGTATTTCCCAGCGCCCAGTAAGCAGGATGATCGGCCAACCAGACTTCTCGCCGCGCCCCAGAATGATGCGCGTAACTAGACCAGCCATAGGACAAGGGATCTGCAACGATTCCAGCCACGACGGGCTGTTGCTCAATCAGTTGCGCGCATGCCAGAAAGTAGGTGTCTGCCTCCATAACGGTCGCGCGGAAACGACCCTCCCACAAATTACCGCTACGACCATGGCGAGCATTGAAATACGGAACGTAATGGCGGCCTATGGCCTGCATGAGCTTTCCCAATCCATCCGCATCGGTGGGGGTCGCCATCAATTGAATACGACTCGGCATCAGCACATACGCGTGAATAGCGACACCCGATCTCTGCGCAGAGTCGCGCAGAGAAGAAAGAAAGTGTTGGCAGTCAGCGTCGTCTAAAACGATGGGTTGATCGTTATTGCCGCGGGCGACGATGTGATGAAGGTGGTTGGGCACCACCAGTCTGGGCAGGCGGGCCATAAAATTTTAGCGGTAACGAGTTAGCACTATTAACAACGTCAGCAGGCCCAAGCGCACAGCCGTTTAGAATGGAATATCGTCATCCATATCGCTCATACTCGGCGCCTGCTTGGCAGGTGCGCGTGCGCCGGCTGACGCAGTTTTCGCCGGAGCTGATCCATAACCTGCATCATCCATTGATGCGCTGCCGCCACCCATACCTTGACGACTGCCTAGCATTTGCATGGTGTCAGCGATGATTTCTGTCGAATATTTTTCGATGCCGTCTTTGTCCGTCCACTTACGCGTACGCAGTTTGCCCTCGACATAGACTTGAGAACCTTTTTTCAAGTACTGACCAGCGATTTCAGCCAGCTTGCCAAAGAACGCAATGCGATGCCATTCGGTCGCCTCTTTCTGCTCGCCCGTAGCTTTGTCTTTCCACTTATCCGTGGTTGCTACAGCAATGTTTGTCATCGCATCGCCACTAGGCATATAGCGCGTCTCAGGATCACGACCTAAATTGCCAACGATGATGACTTTATTGACCGACGCCATAGCTTTCTCCTGTGATTGCGTTGATTTCAGCGAGAGGGGGAAACAGATAATCAGTGAGTACTTGTTTGATGCTTAATACACATCTAGCAAACCTCTTAGAGAACTGCATTATAAGCCACGCGACTGAAACATCGTCACAGCTTAAGCGCAATCAGTCACTCAAAAGCGTAATCATTCAGAAACAGAGTAAGCAAAACACTGCGGAAATACCGAATATCGAAACGCCCACACAAAACTCGAACACATTCTCGTAACCCCGCTTGCCAAATGAAACAAACATCCGAGACCTAGCATTAATAGCTAGTGGCATAGAACTAGAAGCGAACCATGAAAACCCGTTATAGTAACGGGCTGACTCGCACTCGTTTGTCAAAAATTTTGGCAAAAAGACATTCACGCGACAGTAAATCGATCTGGACATCCGCATGGAAGAAATTCGTATTCGTGGTGCACGCACTCACAACCTGAAAAACATCAGTCTTGATCTGCCGCGTAACAAACTCATCGTCATTACCGGTTTATCCGGCTCGGGAAAATCGTCACTAGCGTTCGACACGCTGTATGCCGAGGGTCAGCGTCGCTATGTAGAATCTTTGTCGGCGTATGCGCGTCAATTTCTTCAGTTAATGGAAAAGCCTGATGTCGACATGATTGAAGGATTGTCGCCGGCGATTTCGATTGAACAAAAAGCGACCTCGCACAACCCGCGTTCTACCGTCGGCACAGTCACCGAAATTCACGATTACCTACGCTTGTTATTTGCGCGTGTAGGTACACCCTATTGCCCCGACCATCCAGAGAATCCACTTGCTGCGCAATCGGTATCGCAAATGGTGGACACGGCAATGGCCATGCCTGAAGACACGAAGCTAATGATCATGGCCCCCGTGGTGGCTAACCGCAAGGGCGAGCACAGCGATTTATTTCAAGCTATGCAAGCGCAAGGCTTCGTCCGCTTTCGTATACAAAGCGGCACCTTAGCTGCGAAGATCTATGAAGTTGATGATCTACCCAAACTCAAAAAAACGGAAAAGCATACGATTGATGTCGTCATTGATCGCGTAAAAGTTCGCAGCGATATTAAACAACGTCTTGCGGAAAGCTTTGAAACGGCGTTACGGATTGCTGAAGGTCGTGCCATTGCATTAGAAATGGACACAGGTCACGAACATATTTTTTCGAACAAATTTGCCTGCCCAGTTTGTGGCTATTCACTGCAAGAACTTGAGCCACGATTATTTTCATTCAATAACCCGATGGGTGCGTGTCCTGAATGTGACGGCTTGGGACATATAGAATTTTTTGATCCGAAACGCATCGTCGCGTTTCCTAATCTTTCACTCGCTTCAGGTGCAGTCAAGGGATGGGATAGACGCAATCAGTTTTATTTTCAAATGCTGTCGTCGTTATCTAAGCACTATGAGTTTGATCTTGATTTGCCCTTCGAACAGCTGCCGGAAAAAGCGCAACAGGCTGTGTTGTTTGGCTCGGGTAAAGAAAAAATTCCCTTTGCTTATGTTAATGAGCGCGGCCGCACCGTCATCAAAGAACACACTTTTGAAGGCGTCGTCCCCAATCTGCAACGCCGCTATCACGAAACTGATTCGATGGCGGTCAAAGAAGAGTTGGCTAAATTCATCAACGAAAAACAATGCCCAGAATGTCATGGTGCACGCTTACGAGTTGAAGCGCGCTTTGTGAAAGTAGGCGAAGGTTCGCAGCAACGTGCCATATTTCAGGTGGCCGAAATGCCGCTGCGAGATACATTAGATTTTTTTGAAAAATTGAAATTGCGCGGCGCAAAAAAAGAAATTACTGACAGAATCATCAAAGAAATTATCTCGCGTCTCAAATTTCTTAACAATGTAGGACTGGATTATTTATCCCTGCACCGCAGTGCTGACACCTTATCTGGTGGGGAAGCTCAACGTATACGACTAGCGTCACAAATTGGTTCTGGTTTGACTGGGGTGATGTACGTTCTTGATGAACCCTCCATCGGTTTGCACCAGCGTGACAATGATCGCCTGATCACTACCCTCAAGCACTTACGCGATATTGGTAACACGGTACTCGTCGTTGAACATGATGAAGATGCGATTCGTAGCGCGGATTACATCGTCGACATGGGCATGGGCGCAGGGGTGCATGGTGGCGAGATAGTCGCTCAGGGCAGCATTAATGACATACTCAAACACAAAAAATCGCTCACGGCTCAATACCTCAACGGCAACCTTGCTATCGAAGTACCTCAGCAACGTACGATCGCCGACAGTAAAAAATTATTAGTAATAAACGGCGCCGAAGGGAACAACCTTAAGTCAGTAAATCTTGAAATACCCGTCGGTTTACTAACGTGCGTGACAGGTGTATCGGGCTCTGGTAAATCAACCCTCATTAACGACACGCTACATCATGTGCTTGCGCGTCATTTATACGGCTCACAAGCGGAACCTGCGCCGCATGAAAGTGTTACGGGTCTAGAGCATTTTGATAAAGTGATTTCAGTTGATCAGGCTCCCATTGGTCGAACGCCTCGCTCGAATCCAGCGACGTATACGGGTCTTTTCACACCTATTCGTGAATTATTTTCTACTGTCCCACAAGCTAAAGAGCGCGGCTACTCCGCTGGCCGTTTCTCATTCAACGTCAAAGGTGGTCGTTGCGAAGCCTGTCAAGGCGATGGTGTCATCAAAGTTGAAATGCACTTCCTTCCCGACGTGTATGTACCCTGCGACGTTTGTCACGGCAAACGGTATAACCGCGAGACCTTAGAAATTCAGTACAAGGGGAAAAATATTTCTGAGGTATTGGGCATGACTGTTGAAGATGCCCACATATTTTTCAAGCCGGTTCCACTGATTGCTCGCAAACTGCAAACCTTGCTCGATGTTGGTCTGGGCTACATACGTTTGGGTCAAAGTGCCACCACGCTATCGGGTGGTGAAGCACAGCGCGTTAAGCTATCTCTGGAATTATCCAAACGAGATACAGGTCGCACGCTATACATACTTGATGAGCCCACCACCGGTTTGCATTTTCACGACATTGCTCTCTTACTGAAAG
>Ga0214919_10000622_pt1 | contig 60095 bp, 62 predicted proteins | sample LL1503_MetaG_FD_177994 | JGI IMG/M metagenome (GOLD analysis project Ga0214919, IMG submission 177994) | Freshwater microbial communities from Lake Lanier, Atlanta, Georgia, United States - LL-1503 | ecosystem: Environmental > Aquatic > Freshwater > Lake | place: USA: Georgia | collected... | reverse complement strand
TTTAAAAAATCAACACGCCCCAAATTCACTCTTTTGGAGTGAATTAAAAATTATTAGAGTAGGTCTGGTGATTTTTTTAAATTTAGTTTAAAAAATCAACACGACCGCACGTTTCAATTCAATGTATTCAAAGTAGTTTGAATCGCTTCGAAGTTGGGTAAATCCCCTGGTGTTGGACAAACTTCAGCGTATTGTACCACGCCTTCCTTGTCTACTACAAACGCAGAACGCTTGCTTACTCCTTGCATTTCAAATGCAGGAAACACATCATACAAAACTCCAAAAGCAGAAGTCGCTGCTTTATTGAAATCACTTAATAAAGAGAAATTTAATTTTTGCTCTTCTTTGAATTTACCTAAAGTAAATAAAGAATCTACAGAAATACCTAATACAGTTGCATTAGAATTATTATAGATAGCAATGTTATCTCTGATATTGCATAATTCAGCAGTACAAACGCCTGTGAAAGCAAGAGGGAAAAATAATACTACTACATTTTGACCTTTAAAATCTGCTAAGGATACAGGTTTTTTGTCTGTATCAAACAATGTGAAATTTGGTGCCGCTTGTCCAATAGAAATGCTCATTTTTTATGTTTTATGATTAATAATTAATTCAAAAGTAAACCCGAATATCGACTTTTATTTTACAACCGGAACTTTAGTGATAATTTTTTCCCTTTTCGAAACTGACTCCACTGAATCCATCAATTCTTGAAATAAAAGGGGACGCATCTCATAATACTCTAAAGTGGCATAAAAATCCTTAACCGAAACTTTATTTAAATCGAATACCTTTTTATAAAGGTCAATATTGGTTTTGTTCAATCTCCAAGTACTATCTAAAACCGCTTTTCGTACATAATAATCGTCCGCTTTCATTAATTGCCAAACGACTATTTTGAACTTTTCAAATTCAATAAGATTTTTAGGAGTAGAGCGGGTTGTCCCACAGGAGGCTAAACAAAATAATAATATGATGATGGTAATTCTCATTCTAAGACTTCCTTGTATTTATTAATATTCGCAACATCTATGGTAGACAAAGTAGCTAAAAGTTGCTTTTTCATGGCTTTATCTGAAGGATTAAAAATACCAATAATTTCAGTCACTTTGCCTTGCATTAAAATGGGCACTGCCATCATATTAGGACTTCCCTCATAGAGCTCTTGAAATCCCATTAATGCATTTAAAATTTGAGGCCTTGCTTCCAATGGCTTTTCTGCCATTTGGTCCAAGCCTTGTCTATAATAAGTAAATAAAATTTCGTGAATTTTATCAGAACCATTTTGAGTCAGGTTATCAATTAAAATATATCGATTCCGTTGCCCATCATAGGATTTCCAACCAATAATTCCCGAACCCTCTGGAGCATTATTTACAATATTGAAAGCTTTACTAAAATAAGCCTTCCCTCCTTTAGGCGAAAAAGTATCATAGTCTAACCCTAATATCACATAAATATAATACGCCATGGTCGCCGTTAAATTGGCCTGTAAAGCATCTGTCCCTTGTACTCTATTTTCATTAAATTCAATGGGCTGTGATAACTGATATTTAAAAGTAAAATTTGCATCCTGCATATTTAATAAAGGTGTGGTATAGTTGCTATTAAAGACAGGTCTATTGGAGACCACGCTCAACTTAGCTTCATACACCCCCGTGGACACGATGGATTCAATACTAATAAAGAAATTACAATCAATCTTTTCTTCGTTGGAAAATTCGTCAGTGGTCCATTTTCTTTGATTGATAAAATCCTTTAATTGACTTTGTAATTGAATAAAGGTTTTAGGATCTACTTGATTTTCTACTTTCTTGGTTTGCAAAGTCACTGTCGCATTCAACTCTTGAGAAAATGAGGTATGGCTTACTAATAAAGCAAAACAAATAATATAGAAAGCTTTTGGTGTCATATGGGATACCTCTAATTGGATAGGTCTAAAATACAAAAACGTCCCAATAGTTTTGACATTTCGGGACGTTTTAATATTATTCGACCTAAAGTTTATCGGAATAAATCGTTCTCTTCGTTTTTACGATAATAAATTTTATCATCAATAAATTCAGCTGTTGCTAATATTGCTGGATTTGGCATACGCTCATATGCTTTTGAGATTTCAATTTGCTCTTTGTTCTCATGAATTTCTTCCAAGCTATCTGTATGACTTGCAAATTCTTCTAATTTAGAATGCAACTCTTCTCTAATAGAGATGTTGATTTGATTCGCTCTACGAGAGATAATAGAAATTGATTCGTATAAATTACCAGTCTTAGCTTTTAAAGCTTTTAAACTTTTTGTTTCTACTACAGAGGGAACATTCGCGCCCATGTGTCTTCTTAATTTGCTCATTTTATATTTTTTAAGAAATTATCAGTTTGTTGTTTCATTTTTTTTGCTTCTGGCAATAAAGGACTATCGCTAAATCGGTCTACAAAATCATTATATTCCTCTACTACTTTATCGAATCTTTCCTTTTGTTTATCTACAAAACTATTTTCAGCAAATTTGTAATACGATTTAATCGTTAACAATTTATACTGATCAGCGTTTTTAGAATCAGGGTATCCATCAGATAATAATCCATAAGATATAGCTGCAGAACGGTATAAAGCTAAGTCGAAATACAAAGTGGCGGTCTTATAATCTTTCAATTCCAATTTAGAACGACAAGCATCAATAGTTTCCGTAGCATCTTTCACTCTTTTGCTAGCAGGATGCGCATCAATAAATGCTTGCATTAATTGAATGGTACGATTGGTCGTTGTTTGGTCTAACTCCGCTTTAGGAGAACGTCTAAAATAAGTATATGCTCTTAAATATTCAACTTCTTCGGTTCTGGTGCTGCTTGGAAAATATTCAATGAATGTTTTGAATAAGTTTTCGGCATTTTCATAATCTTTATCTAGGTAATACGAGTTCGCAAATTTTAAATACAATTCCTCATATCTTGGAGTTCCTTTTACAAAAGGCATAACAGATTCAAAGAGCTGTTGAGCGTTTATATACTTTTTTTCATCAAAGTACTTCTCCGCCATTTTAACTTTAAAATCAGTATCCTTGTTCTTTAAAATTTTTTGAAATTTTGAAGTACAAGAAGAGAGACCCAAAATAAGGCAAAAAATGACGATTATTCTATTCATACAGGGAGGCAAAATTAACTAATATTCAGCAATTTATGACTAAAAATAATCCAAAGGAAGGCGGGGACGTTAAGATTAACATAAAAAACCCCGCTTAGCAGCGCTAAACGGGGCAATATCAATCACTTAGGATAGGTTAAATTACCCTTTGTTTGCGTTTTCGTCATCCATTTTCGCCTTGATTTCAGCTAAAGCGCCTAAGTCACCTAAAGTGGATTTTTCTACCTTACCTTGGATAGTTTTCACCGCCTTTTTAGTTTTCTCAGTTTCTACTTTTGCTTCTTTCTTAGCTACTTCTTTTTCTTCATGGATTGCTTGTTCCCAAATTCTTGCGTGGCTGACTACAATTCTTTTTTCATTACGATCAAATTCGATCACCATGAATTTTGCAGTTTCTTCCGCTTGAACTTGCTTACCATCTTCTTTTGCAAGGTGACGGTTAGGAGCAAATCCTTCTAAGCCATGAGGCATTTGAACGATAGCACCTTTATCATCCTTGCGAACGATAGTACCATCATGAATAGATCCGATTGCAAAAGTTTCTTCTAATGCATTCCAAGGATCTTCTTCCAATTGCTTATGACCTAATTGTAATTTTCTATTTTCTTTATCAATGTTCAAGATGATGATGTCGATAGACTCTCCTACTTTAACATACTCAGATGGGTGATTGAAACGCTTCAACCAACTTAAATCGCTGATGTGAATCATTCCACCAATTCCAGATTCTAATTCAACAAACACGCCGTAAGGAGTGATGTTTTTAACTAGACCTTTATGTTTGCTATTTTCAGGGAATTTATGATCGATTGCACTCCAAGGATCTTCAGTCATTTGTTTAATGCTTAAGCTCATCTTACGTGCATCTTTATCTAAAGTCACCACTTTTGCTTCATGCTCATCTCCTAATTTGAAGAATTCTTTTGCATTGATTGGAGTGTTTGCCCATGTGATTTCAGAAACGTGTACTAAACCTTCAACACCTGGTTGAATTTCTAAGAACGCACCGTAATCTTCAATGTTCACCACTTTACCTTTCACTACACTACCTTCTGATAAATCAGCTGGTAATACATCCCATGGATGTGGAGTTAATTGTTTTAAACCTAAGCTGATACGTTTTTTGTCATCATCAAAGTCTAATACAACCACTTGAATTTTTTGATCTAATTTAACCACTTCACTTGGGTGAGAGATTCTTCCCCATGAAATATCAGTGATATATAATAAACCATCTAATCCACCTAAATCCATAAAGGCTCCAAAATCAGTGATGTTTTTAACCACCCCTTCTAATACTTGACCTTTCTCTAATTTACTCATGATTTGTGCACGTTGTGCTTCAATATCACTTTCAATTAATGCTTTATGAGATACTACGGCGTTTTTAATAGTTTCGTTAATCTTAACTACTTTAAACTCCATTGTTTTTCCTACGAATTGATCGTAATCAGTAACAGGCTTCACATCAATTTGAGAACCTGGTAAGAAAGTTTCCATACCAAATACATCAACGATTAATCCACCTTTTGTTTTACTAGTTACTAAACCGGTAACAATTTCACCCGTCTTATGTACTTCCATAATTCTTTCCCAAGCACGATAGATACGAGCAGACTTACGGCTTAAGTGAAGATTACCATCACGGTCTTCTTTTTCTACTACCATTACTTCTACAGTGTCTCCCGTTTTAACACCATTGGTGTCACGGAATTCATTTAATGATACAAGACCATCACTTTTAAATCCGATGTTTACAACCACATCAGTTTTAGTTAAAGCAACGACTAAACCATTCATGATTTCTCCGTCAGAAATTTGTACGAAAGTGTCATCATACACTTTGTCATACTTTACTCTTTCAGCTTCAGCATAATGACTCACGTTACGTTTGTCAACGCTCCAATCGAAATCGTCATGTGCAGTAATAACTGCTTCAGGTGCTTTTGGTGTCGCAGTAGCTTCAACAGCGGTAGCGCCGTCGAATTCCTGAGCGTCTGCGTTTAGGTTTTTAATAAATAATTTCATATAAAACCGGCGTTTTTAAACCGGACGGCAAAGGTAGGAAAAAATAGTAAAAATGGAACCAAAATGACCCCGAAATATGAAGAATTTGGAATCCTAAAATATTGATTATCAATAAGGTTATTGCGAGATAGGCAATAAGGTGATAGCAGGTCCTCAAAAGAGAGGATTAGGCGATCTAATTTAACGCCCCAATATGTTGGGCAGCCAGCCATCCTGAGGTCCAAGCATGCTGGAAATTAAAGCCTCCGGTGATACCATCTACATCCATCATTTCACCTGCAAAATGTAATTGCGTTACCATTTTACTTTCCATAGTAAGAGAATCAATATCTTTCAAATCTACTCCCCCACAAGTCACAAACTCTTCTTTAAAAGTTGTCTTGCCTTTAATATTTAAAGTAGTGCGAGTAAGATGTTGTATGAGTTGTTGTTGAGATGTGTTTTTTAAATCGGCCCATTTTGTTTTTAAATCAATCTGAGAAGCTTGTAAAAAATAATGCCATAATCGTTGTGGTAAATCAAACGGATTTTTAGAACCCATTTCACGTTTGCCATAATCCTGTCTAAAATTTAACCATTCCATTTTTAAAGTTTGCTCATTGTATTCGGGTGTCCAATTAATTAAAATAGCACCTTCATAATTTGCTTCTGCCATTTCTCTTGCACACCATGCCGAAAGTTTAATGGCAGCCGGACCACTTATACCCCAATGTGTGATTAACAATGGACCGCGTTCCATCCATTTCGTTCCTTTCCATTGTATGGTTGCATTTTCTACTGCCACCCCCATAAGTGTAGTGATATTTTTTTCAACCACATTAAATGTAAACAAAGAAGGAACAGGATCTATAATAGTATGGCCCATTTGAAGTAACCAAGGAAAAGTATTTGATTTTAACATGCCTCCTGTAGCCATACATACTGCATCTGCTTGCATGGTTTGTCCATTGCCTAAAGTAATTTCAAAAATGGTATTTATTTTTTTTACCTCCGACACTTCATGATTCATGCACACCTGAATTTTATATTGATTCACTTTTTGCATCAAACATTGAATAATCGTTTCGGAATCATTGGTCATCGGAAACATGCGACCATCCTTTTCGGTATGTAGTTTCACGCCATTTTTAGCAAACCATTCGATGGTTTGTTGCGTCGCAAATTGGTAGAATGATTTTTTTAAAAAACGTTGGCCTCTGGGATATTTTTGTAATAATTTTTCTACGTCAGGACAAGCATGCGTTACATTGCATCGTCCACCCCCACTCACTTTTACTTTAGATAAAATTTTAGAAGACTTTTCTAATATACGAATATCCCAATCAGGATGTTGTTCGGCAATTTGTATCGCGCAAAAAAATCCAGCAGCGCCTCCTCCAATAATCACTACTTTTTTGCTTGCCATGTTTTGTAATTAAGACTAGTAATAAGAACTATTCAAATTAATATTCGCTTTTTCGGCAGCTTCTATAATCGAAAAATCGGATAAAATAAATGCTTCATTTTTTTTCACACAAACATCATGTTCAAAATGTACCGACAATTTTCCGTCCTGTGTTTTCACCGTCCAGCCATCTTCCTCCGTGAACACTTTATGCGTTCCCAAATTAATCATTGGCTCAATAGCTAACACTAAATTTTCTTTCATCTTTAAACCTGTTCCTCTTTTCCCATAGTTAGGCACTTGCGGATCTTCATGCAATGATTTACCTAAACCATGTCCCACTAATTCACGCACTACACCATATCCATAGGCTTTTTCGGTATGTTCTTGAATGGCATAACTAATATCACCTACTCTATTATTTACGATCGCTTTTTCAATTCCCTTATACAATGATTCCTTGGTGACTTTAACCAATTGTAAAACATCCGCTGGCACTTCACCTAACATAAAAGTATAAGCATGATCACCATGCCAACCGTTTAGAATAACTCCTAAGTCGATAGAAACAATATCCCCGTCTTTTAATGGAGTTTTATTAGGAAAACCATGCACCACCACATCATTTACTGATGCACAAATATGATGAGGATAGCCGTGATAATGATAGAAAGAAAGAGTGGCTTTATGATCCTTTACATATTGCATACAATATTGATCAATATCCAAAGTAGTCATGCCTGGCTTAAGTATACTAGCTACTTGTGCCAAAGTATTACTCACCAATAAGGCAGCTTGCTGCATGTGTAAAACCTCTTCCTCTGTTTTGATATGAATCATAATTGTGCGAATATCTTATAACTAAACAAACCTGCCTTTTCAGACAGGTTTGCAAATATAATTATTTTAAAAGTATCTGATTTATTATAACCCTGAAGAGTTAGCTAAAGGATTTCTTCCTTGAATACGACCAGTATTCATTAATCCATCATATTGACGCATTAATAAATAAGTTTCGATTTGCTGTAAAGTATCCAATACTACACCCACCATAATTAATAATGAGGTTCCTCCAAAGAAAGTACTAAAGCTTTGAGTCACTCCTAATTTTTGAGCAAAACCAGGTAAAATACCCACTAATGCTAAAAAGATAGCACCAGGTAAAGTAATTCTATCCATCACTGCTCCAATATAATCAGTGGTAGGTTGACCAGGTTTAACACCAGGTACAAAGCCATTATTACGCTTAAGATCTTCAGAAATTTGCTTAGGATTAAAGATTAACGCAGTGTATAAGAATGTAAATCCAATAACCATAACAGAATAGATAAGCATATACCATCCATTACTATGGTCGTTGAAAATTCGAACAATCCCTTGTGCAGAATCTAAATTAGTGAAAGAAACCAAAGTAGGTAAGAACATAATTGCTTGCGCAAAAATGATAGGCATCACACCGGCACTATTTACTTTAACAGGTAAAAACTGACGAGCACCTCCTACTTGAGCACCACCAATCACTTGCTTCGCATAGGTTACAGGAATTTTACGAACCCCTTGAACTAATATGATAAGACCCATGATGATAGTCACCAATATAGCAATCTCAATTAAGAATATTAATAAACCTCCGCCTCCTTTTTGGCTCTTAGAACCAAACTCCATAATCAATGATTGAGGTAAACGACCTAAGATACCTACCATGATAATGATAGATGTACCATTTCCTAAACCTTTATCTTGAATTTTTTCACCTAACCACATTACAAATAAAGTACCTGCAGTTAAAGTGATCACAGTAGAGAACCAGAAGAATGGTTTGTAAGCTGGGATTAATGCATCAGCATAACCAGGACTATTTAAATAAGCAACATACGCACCTGCTTGGAAAGTAGTTACGATCACTGTTAAATAACGAGTCCATTGATTGATTTTATTACGACCGCTTTCTCCTTCCTTTTGAACTTTTTGTAATTGAGGCACTAAAATAGTCATCAACTGCATAAAGATAGAAGCAGAAATATAAGGCATAATACCTAATGCTAATACAGAAGCTTGAGAGAATGCACCACCTGCGAACATATCAAAAATACCCAATAACCCTTTGTTACCTCCTGCCTTTTGAGCAGCTTCGATAGCTAAAGGATTGATACCAGGTAAAGTGATTTGAGCACCAATACGATAAGTTAATACAAGCAATAATGTAACTAAGATTTTATTCTTTAATTCATCAATTGCCCAGATATGTTTAAATGTATCTAATAATTTTTTCATCGTTGTTTAGTTATTTTCCAAAGGAACTTTTAAAATGATGAGGGATTTGTTAAAAATGCCTCTCACAATATACATAAAATTATTAGATTATTTCAATGGTACCGCCTGCTGCAACAATAGCATCTTGTGCTTTTTTGCTGGCTGCGTTCACTCTGAAATTAATTTTTGTTTTAAGTTCCCCGTTAGCTAATACCTTCACTAAGTCGGTACGGCTAATCAAACTATTCATGTATAAATTTTCTGGAGTAATTTCTGTAAAACCGTATTTCTCGATCAACTGATCTAATTGACCTAAGTTGAACACTTTATATTCTATACGATTGATGTTTTTGAATCCACGCTTTGGAATTCTACGTTGAATGGGCATTTGACCCCCTTCATGAGCCATCTTGCTTTTGTAACCAGCACGGCTTTGACCCCCTTTGTTACCTTTGGTAGAAGTGCCACCTTTACCAGATGCTTCTCCACGACCAATTCTAATTCCTTTGTGTACTGAACCTTCAGCAGGTTTTAAATTGTGTAATTTCATTTTTGTGATTTTGTACTTTCGGGGTATCACCCCTCGCTTTTAATAATAAGAAAGAGCGCTGATTAGGCGATTTCTTCCACTTTTACTAAGTGTAATACTTTATTAACCATACCCAAAATTTGAGGAGTGGCTTCCACTTCTTTAGAAGCGTTAATTTTTTTCAAACCTAAAGCAATCAAAGTTTGTTTTTGACGCTCTGATCTGTCAATACCGCTTTTTACTTGAGTAATTTTAATCTTTTTCATCATTGAGTTATTTATGATTATTCCTAAGGGTAATTCGTTTGAATTATCCGTTGAATACCTTTGATAATTTAATGTTTCTTGTTTTAGCTACTTGAATTGGTTCACGTAATAAACCTAAAGCTTTGATAGTGGCTTTAACCACGTTATGTGGGTTCGCAGAACCTAAACTTTTTGCTAATACGTCAGTGATACCAGCGCTCTCTAATACAGCACGCATGCTACCACCCGCAATTACACCCGCTCCGTGTGCAGCTGGCTTTATTAATACTTTAGCAGCACCGTCTTTTGCTAATTGATCGTGAGGAATAGTGCCATGCATAACAGGAACTTTCACCAAATTCTTTTTAGCATCTTCGATGCCTTTTGTGATAGCTTCTTGCACTTCTTTAGCCTTACCTAAACCTTGACCTACAACGCCATTTTCGTTACCTACTACTACTAAAGCAGAGAAACTAAAAGTACGACCACCTTTTGTTGTTTTAACTACGCGGTTGATAGAAACTACTTTTTCTTTTAGTTCTACATCACCCGCTGCTTTAACCTTATTTACATTTACTTTAGACATGATTTTCTATTAGTATTTTTATCAAAATTAAAATTGAAGTCCACCTTCTCTAGCACCATCAGCAACTGCTTTAATACGTCCGTGGTATAAATTACCACCTCTATCAAAAACACAAGTTGTAATAGAAAGCGCTGCTGCTTTTTTTGCTACTGATTGACCTGCTAATTTAGCTTTATCAATTTTGGCTACTTTTTGTGCAACGATATCAGCTTCTCTTGAAGAAGATGCAGCTAATGTTACACCATTTACATCGTCAATTAATTGACAGTAAATGTCAGCGTTGCTTCTGAAAACAGACAAACGAGGCTTTGCTGCAGTACCCGTTACTTTTTTACGAATTCTGTATCTGATCTTTTGTCTTTGAAGTAATTTACTCATACTGTTTATTTTTTAGGAGATCGATGCTGCCGAACTCCCTGTTAATTTAAATTTTATTTACCTGCTGCTTTACCTGCTTTTCTTCTTACGATTTCGTCAGAATACTTAACCCCTTTTCCTTTGTATGGTTCTGGTTTACGTAATCCTCTGATTTTTGCAGCCACTTGACCAATTAATTGTTTGTCACTACCTTCTAAGAAAATTTTAGGATTTTGTCCTTTTTCTGTAGTAGTAGTTACTTTTAATTCTTTAGGAACTTCAAAAATAATATTGTGAGAATATCCTAAAGCAAGGTCTAATATATTACCAGTGTTAGCGGCTTTAAAACCTACCCCCACTAATTCTAAATCTTTTTTATACCCATCAGTCACACCCTTTACTAAGTTGCTCACTAATGAACGATATAAACCGTGCATAGCTTTGTGACGAATTTGTTCTGTTGGACGTTTTACAATCACTTCTTCTGCAGTTACTTCAACTACAATATCGCGATCAATTTCTTGAGATAATTCCCCTTTAGGTCCTTTTACAGTTACTACTGCATCTTTTACCGTTACGGTTACCCCTTTTGGGATACTTACTGGTTTATTTCCTATACGTGACATAGTCGATTGTTTTATTTTTTGTTACTTATTTAGATGATTTCAGCCCCGACTAAAGGCTTAAGGCAAACTAAATAATCAAATAGTTATGGTTATGAAATTGCACACAATACTTCACCACCTACGTTGTTCGCTTTAGCTTGCTTATCTGTTAATACTCCTTTTGAAGTACTTAAGATGGCAATACCTAAACCATTGCTTACTCTTTTAATTTCAGCTGGTTTTGCGTACTGACGTAAACCTGGACGGCTGATACGATCTAAAGAACGTATAGCAGGTTGTTTGGTATCTGGATCGTATTTTAACGCGATTTTAATTAAACCTTGTTTGCTATCATCTTCAAATTTGTACTTCAAGATATATCCTTGATCATACAAGATTTCAGTGATGCGCTTTTTTAAGTTGGACGCAGGTATTTCAACGATACGGTGTTGTGCCATTTGGGCATTACGTATTCTTGTTAAGTAGTCTGCTATTGGATCTGTTACCATATTAGTATTTTAAATCAGTTCTAAATTTTGTTTGTTTCAGTATTCAAATGAATGAACTTAAATCAATATTACTTTTGTTAAAGTATTACCAGCTTGCTTTTTTAACACCTGGTATTAAACCATTCAAAGCCATATCGCGGAACATAATCCTTGACACTCCGAAGTAACGGATATATCCTTTTGGACGGCCTGTTAATTGACAACGATTTTTCAAACGTACAGGTGATGCATTTTTAGGTAATTTATCTAAACCTGCGTAATCACCAGCAGCTTTTAAAGCGGCGCGTTTTTCAGCATAATGTTTTACCATTGCTTCACGCTTTTTTTGTCTGGCTTTGATGGATGCTTTTGCCATAATTCTATTTTAATTAGTTGTTATCTTTTTTAATGTTTTTAAACGGCATACCTAACTCTTTTAATAATTCGTATGCTTCTTCGTTTGAATTTGCAGAGGTAACGAAAGTGATATCTAAACCAGTAATTTTATTTACTTTATCGATATCGATTTCCGGGAAAATGATTTGCTCAGTAACACCTAATGTGTAGTTACCGCGACCATCAAATGCCTTATCGCTGATACCTTTGAAATCACGTACGCGTGGTAAAGCCACAGATACTAAACGATCTAAAAATTCAAACATTTTTACACCTCTTAAAGTTACGCGAGCACCAATGGGCATACCCTTACGTAATTTGAAGTTAGAAATGTCTTTCTTAGATAATGTTGGGACTGCTTTTTGACCAGTGATAGTAGTTAACTCATCGATAGCGATGTCCACTAATTTCTTGTCATTTACGGCACCATTTACACCACGGTTGATGCAAATTTTTTCCAACTTAGGAGTTTGCATTACAGACTTGTAACCAAACTTTTTAGATAAAGCAGGTATCACTTCATTCGTGTACTTATCTGCTAATCTTGGAGTGTATTTTACTGTACTCATTATTTTATAACCTCCCCTGATTTTTTAGAAATTCTTACTAATTTACCTTCTTCTCTTGAACGCTTAATTTTAGTAGCGGCACTTGTTTTAGCGTCCCATAACATTACATTACTAATGCTGATAGAAGCTTCCACTTTTACAATACCACCTTTTGTATTAGACGCTGAAGGCTTTGTATGTTTAGTGGCAATGGCTACGCCTTCTACCACAACACGACCTTTGTCAACGATTACTTCCAACACCTTACGAGGTTTTTTCAAGTCCTTGTCATCACCAGCAATCACCACAACGGTATCGCCTTTCTTGATGTTGAATTTGGGTTTGAATCTGTTATTCATAACTATTTATATTTTTATAACACCTCTGGTGCTAATGAAACAATTTTCATGTATCCTTTATCACGCAATTCACGAGCTACTGGTCCAAAAATACGAGTACCTCTTGGCTCATCTGAATTGTTTAATAATACCACTGCGTTATCATCAAAACGGATATAAGATCCGTCTTTTCTGCGCAATTTGTTTTTTGTACGAACAATAACTGCTTTAGAAACGGTACCTTTTTTAATACCGCCGGCAGGGATTGCATCTTTTACAGTAACAACAATTTTGTCACCGATTTTTGCATAATCTTGCCCGCTATTTCCTAATACTTTGATACAAAGTACTTCTTTGGCGCCGCTATTATCAGCTACATTGAGCCTACTTTCTTGCTGAATCATTTTATTTTAGCTTTAAGCTTTTTCCTTCCTTGTTACAGGTCGGGTGAATACTGTTTATTACTATTGTGGGTTTAGTTTATTTCGCTTTTTCAACGACTTCTACTAATCTCCAACGTTTTGTTTTACTTAATGGACGTGTTTCCATGATTTTAACAACGTCACCAATTCCGCATTCTTGTTTTTCATCATGCGCATGGAACTTAGTTGTTTTTTTCACGAACTTTCCATAGATCGGGTGCTTTACTTTTCTTTCCACAGCAACGGTAATGGTTTTATCCATTTTGTCGCTAGTGACAACACCGATTCTCATTTTACGTAAATTTCTTTCTACCATTGTTTATCAATTTTTGGTTAGCTTATCTGATGTTTAAATTAGATACCTAACTCTTTTTTCTTTAATTCCGTTTTTAAACGGGCAATGTCTTTTCTAAGTCCACGAATACTCATTGGATTCTCTAATGGAGAAATAGCATGAGCGAACTCAAGTTTTTTAAGTCTTAATTGATCTTCGTCGATGCGAGCTTTTAAGTCTACAACGCTTGAATCTTTTAAGCCTTTATTGAAATCGTATTTTTTGTTTGCCATAGCAAAATCTTTTATTTGTTTACTCTTAAATTAATTACAAGTCTCTTCTTGTTACGAATTTAGTTCTGATGGGTAATTTTTGAGCGGCTAATCCCATCGCTTCTTTCGCTACCTCTGGAGTAACACCATCTATTTCGAAGATGATACGTCCTGGTTCTACCACAGCAGCCCAGAATTCAGGGTTACCTTTACCTTTACCCATTCTCACCTCTGCAGGCTTACGAGTAATAATTTTATCTGGGAAAACACGAATCCAAACATTACCTTCTCTTTTCATTGCACGTGTCATGGCTTGACGAGCAGATTCTAATTGTCTGTTGGTTAACCAAATGGGATCTAATGATTTTAATGCAAAAGAACCAAATGCAATAGAAGTTCCACGCTTCGCTACTTCGCGAATACGTCCTTTCTGTTGTTTTCTATGTTTACTTCTTTTTGGCTGTAACATATTGTTATTGTTAATCTCTTATTTAAATAGTTGTCTTATGAATTCCGTTATTATCTTTTTCTAGCACCGCCGCCTCCACCACCTGGACGACGATCATTTCCACGATCAAATCCACGGTCGTCACGACGATCTCCGCGATCTGCTCTTTCACCACCTTCTTTACCACCTACGAAATTTGGATTTAATTCACGCTTTCCTAAAACTTCCCCTTTACAAATCCAAACCTTGATACCAATTTTACCGTATACTGTTAAAGCAAATACGTTTGCATAATCGATATCCATTCTGAAAGTATGTAATGGAACTCTTCCTTGTTTGATTTCTTCGCTACGTGCAATTTCCGCTCCACCAATACGACCGCCTACTTTCACTTTGATTCCTTCTGCACCCATTCTTAAGGTAGAAGCAATCGCCATTTTAATAGCACGCTTGTAGTTGATACGGTTTTCAATTTGACGTGCAATAGTATCAGCAACAATAGTTGCATCTAATTCTGGACGACGAATTTCTAGGATGTTGATTTGAACATCATCCTTGCCGGTTAATTTTTTTAATTCTTCTTTGATACGGTCTACTTCTCCACCACCTTTTCCGATGATGATACCTGGCTTAGAGGTATGAATAGTAATGATCAACTTACCTAATGTACGTTCGATAACAATACGAGCGATACCGCCTTTATTGATACGCGCCATTAAATATTTACGGATTTTTTGGTCTTCGATTAACTTAGTTGCGTAATCTTTTTTATTACCATACCAGTTACTTTCCCATCCGCGGATGATGCCTAACCTGTTACCAATTGGATTTGCTTTCTGACCCATAGTGATGGTTGTATATTAATTTTTTAAATCTGATTTTGTGTCTACGATCAACGTTACGTGATTGCTACGCTTACGAACTCTGTAACCACGTCCTTGTGGAGCTGGGCGCATACGTTTTAAAGTACGACCACCGTCAACAAAAACAGTTTTTACGACTAAGTTGCTATCAGCTGCACTTGCACCGCTGTTTTTTTGTTCCCAGTTATTGATGGCACTCTTCAACAACTTAGCCAAAGGAACCGCATTGTGTTGAGGATGGAATTCCAAAATTGCCAATGCTTTTTCCACTTCCATTCCACGGATAACGTCTGCAATCAAACGCATCTTGCGAGGGCCTGTGGGGTAATTGTTTAGTTTAGCTACTGCTTCCATTTCTTAATGTGTTTATTACTACTTGTTTATTTCTTAGTTCCAGCGTGTCCTCTGAAGTTTCTTGTTGGAGAAAATTCACCCAATTTGTGTCCTACCATAAATTCGGTAACATACACAGGGATAAATTTATTTCCATTATGAACTGCGAAAGTGTGTCCTACAAATTCTGGAGAAATCGTACTACGACGACTCCAAGTTTTGATTACTGCTTTCTTAGTTTTGCCTCCATTCATACCCTCTACTTTTACTTCAAGGTTATGATCTATATAAGGACCTTTTTTAATCGAACGACCCATAGTTATGAGTTAAATTGTGTAATTAATTATTTTGTCAATTTTTTACCATCGCGGCGTTGGATAATTAACTTATCGCTACCCTTTCCTCTTGTTCTAGTTTTTTCTCCTTTAGCATACTTACCAGTTCTGCTTCTTGGATGACCACCAGACGCTCTACCTTCACCACCACCCATCGGGTGATCTACCGGGTTCATCGCAACACCTCTTACGCGTGGACGAACACCTTTCCAACGATTTCTACCTGCTTTACCAGCTGTTTCTAAGTTATGGTCGCTATTAGAAACCACACCTACAGTAGCATAACAGTTAATCAATAATTTTCTTAATTCACCAGAAGGCATTTTTAATACAGCGTAGTTTTCTTCCTTATTCGCTAATTGAGCGGAAGTACCAGCACTTCTTACCAATTTACCCCCTTGACCAGGTTGCATTTCGATATTGTGAACGTTGGTACCTAAAGGCATACTCTTCATAGGTAAAGCGTTTCCAATTTCTGGAACAGCGTTTTCCCCAGAACATACTGTAGCTCCTACTTGTAATCCTTGTGGGCAAATGATATATCTTTTTTCGCCATCAGTATATTGTACTAAAGCGATAAATGCGGTACGGTTTGGATCGTATTCAATAGATACCACTTTGGCATCCATTTCTTTTTTGTTTCTTTTGAAATCGATAATACGATAATGTTGTCTGTGACCACCACCCATATAACGCATTGCACGACGACCTTGGAAGTTACGTCCTGCAGTTTTCTTTTGGGGTTCTAACAAACTCTTTTCAGGTTGGTTAGTGGTGATTTCAGCATAGGCGTTCCCAATTCTCCAACGGGTTCCTGCTGTAATCGGTTTGTACTTTCTTAATGCCATTTTGTTTTTTTTACTTTTTTAAAGTCGCGAAATTTTCAGCTTCGCCAGCTATAATGATTGTTATTAAATGCTTGCGTATAGGTCAATGGTTTCACCTTCCGCAACAGTTACTAATGCTTTTTTATATCCAGATTTAACACCAGAGATAATTCCAGCTTTAGTAGAACGAGTTTTATTTTTACCAGGAACTACTAATGTGTTCACTTCTAAAACGTTTACGCCGTAGAATTGCTCAATAGCAGTTTTGATTTCTAATTTGTTAGCTCTGCGATTTACTTTGAATGCATATCTTCTCAATTTTTCTTGTTGAGCATTTGCTTTCTCAGTAAGGATCGGCTTGATTAATATTTCTGTTAATTTCATGATTGTCAGTTTTTAAAAAGAACTACGCAACAGCTTCTTCTTCGTTAAAAATTTTAGCAGCGCTTTCAGTGATTACTAATACATCCGCATTCATAATGTCGTAGGTATTAATATCAGCTAATAAAGTACTTGCTACGTTAGGAATATTACGTGTACTTAAATAAACATTGTCATTGTATTCTGGCAAAATCACTAATGCTTTTTTGTTCTCTAAGTTTAATTGACTCATAATAGTAGCTATTTCCTTTGTTTTAGGAGATGCTAATAAAATGTCTTCCAATACTAAGATTGCGTTGTCAATAGCTTTGTGAGATAATGCAGAAATTTTTGCAAGATCTTTTACTTTACGATTTAATTTGAAATCATAAGCGTGTGGCTTTGGTCCAAAAATAGTACCACCACCTTTATATAAAGGGTTACGGATATTACCCTTACGAGCTCCACCAGTACCTTTTTGTTTGTGTAATTTACGGCTAGCCCCTTGTACTTCAGCACGAGTTTTAACCTTGTGCGTACCAGAACGGCGAGCGGCTAAATATTGTTTAACGGCCAAGTAAATAACGTGGTCGTTGGGAGTTGCTCCAAAAATTTCTGCAGGTAATTCAACCTTTCTTCCAGTTTTGGCGCCTTTTATATTTAATACTTCTAATTGCATGATTGTCGATTAAGTGGTGATTACTTTTGAATTAAAACAATTGAACCATTGTTACCAGGTACAGAACCACTGATTAATATATAATTTTTTTCAGGGAATAACTTTAATACTTTCAAGCCCTTTGTTTTAACGCGATCAGTACCCATACGGCCAGCCATACGCATACCTTTGAATACTCTTGCAGGATAAGAAGATCCTCCAATAGAACCTGGTGCACGAGAACGATCATGTTGACCATGCGTTGCTTCACCCACCCCGCTAAATCCATGACGTTTAACAACACCTTGGAATCCTTTACCTTTTGTAGTACCTACAACTTCAACATCATCTCCTTCTTCAAAGATGTCAAGGGTTACTGATTCACCCAATGCTTTTTCAAGAGAGTAGTTGCGGAATTCTTTTACAAAACGTTTTGGAGCAGTCTGTGCTTTCGCGTAGTGATTGATTTCAGACTTTGTAGAATGTTTTTCTTTTTTGTCGCCTAATGCTAACTGCACGGCGCTGTAGCCATCTGTCTCTGGTGTCTTAACCTGAGTCACAGTGCAAGGACCAGCTTCGATAATGGTACAAGCGATTTGCTTTCCATCTTGGCCGAAGATGCTAGTCATGCCAATTTTTTTTCCAATAATACCTTTCATCTGTTTTGCGGTTTATGCCCCGCGTTTGGTTCTGAGGACATCCGATGATGATGCTACTATTTTAAAGTAGCTCGGATTCAATCCCTGTTTGCTGCCGACCTTTTCCTGAGTTTCCCCGATATTTGAAATCGGGAAGGGGAAGTACCGGAAGTAAACAAACCTCGAAGGGCCTGTTTATATTTTACTTATATTCAACCAGCGCTCCTTTTTCAACTGACGCATAATGTTCAGGATTGGGAGATGGTATTTATAAATACTTTTATGCTTTGATCTCCACTTCAACACCTGATGGTAAGTCTAACTTACTTAAGGCGTCCACTGTTTTAGAAGAAGAAGTATAGATGTCCAATAAACGCTTGTGCGTTGCTAATTGGAACTGCTCACGACTTTTCTTGTTAGCGTGCGGAGAACGTAACACAGTAAAGATGCGTTTGTGTGTAGGTAAAGGGATAGGTCCAGTTACTACGGCACCTGTGCTGCGTACAGTTTTTACGATTTTTTCAGCAGACTTATCTACTAAGTTGTGATCGTAAGATTGTAATTTTATTCTAATTCTTTGAGACATAGCTTACATACCCAAATTATCTTGGGGTTGCAAAGGTAAGGCGTTAATACATAACATTCAAGAAATAGGTTGCTTTTTTTCAAATATTTTCAAAAAACTTTGAAACCAGCCCTCCTACGCAATAATTAACTGTAAATCAATCCTTTATTTCCTCTCTGCCCCCCTAAAACGTCAAAAGGGCCCAAAGGCCCTTTTGATATTGTAAAATAGTCGTAAAACTATTCGTCGTCTTTGATTTTTCCTTTGTTTTTTGCCATTACTTCCTCCGCAATATTATTTGGAGCTGGGTTGTAGTGACTAAATTCCATAGTGGAAGTCGCACGACCAGAACTTAAAGAACGTAATTGAGTCACATAACCAAACATCTCGCTCAAAGGAACTTTAGCTTTGATAACTTGTAAGTTACCACGGCTATCCATACCTTCTAACATACCGCGACGACGGTTTAAGTCACCTGTTACATCTCCCATGTATTGATCTGGAGTGACTACTTCTACTTTCATGATGGGCTCTAACAATGTTGGTTTTGCTTTTTTACCTGCATTTCTGAAACCAGCTTTAGCACATAATTCAAAAGACATTGCATCAGAATCCACATCATGGTAACTACCATCATATACTCTAATCTTCATATTGTTTACAGGATAACCAGCTAACACCCCTGTTGTCATTGCAGATTCAAAACCTTTTGAAATAGCAGGTACAAATTCCTTAGGAATAGATCCACCAAATAAATCATTTTGGAATTGATATGCCTTTTTATCAGGATTTGCAGCTAACCATTCTGCATCAGCAGGTCCAATAGAGAATTGGATATCGGCAAACTTACCACGACCACCCGATTGTTTTTTCAACACTTCACGGTGTTCGAAAGTAATACCAAATGCTTCTTTGTAAGCTACCTGAGGATTACCTTGGTTGATTTCCACTTTGAATTCGCGACGCATACGATCAACGATAATTTCTAAGTGTAATTCACCCATACCAGATAAGATAGTTTGACCTGTATCTTCATCTGTTCTTACTCTTAAAGTAGGATCTTCCTCTACTAACTTAGCAATCGCCATACCCATTTTATCAACGTCAGCTTGAGTTTTAGGCTCTACTGCTACAGAGATAACGGGTTCTGGAATAAACATATTTTCAAGAACGATTAAGTGATTCTCATCACATAATGTATCTCCTGTTTTAATTTCTTTAAATCCAACTGCTGCTGCGATATCACCTGCTTCGATAAAATCGATTGGGTTTTGTTTGTTCGCAAACATTTTCATGATACGAGAAATACGTTCGTTTTTACCACTACGTACATTTCTTACATAAGACCCTGCATCTAAGTGACCAGAATAACATCTGAAGAACGCTAAACGTCCCACGAATGGATCGGTCATAATTTTAAATGCCAATGCAGCAAATGGTTCTTTTGCATTTGGTTTACGATATACTTTTTCTCCTGTATCAGGATCTGTTCCTTCTGTATCATCTACATCTACTGGAGAAGGCAAATAACGACATACCGCATCAAGTGCAGTTTGTACTCCTTTATTTTTGAAAGAAGATCCGCACATCATTGGAACGATACTTAAATCGATACAAGCTTTACGAATGGCTTCATGCACTTCATCTTCAGAAATGGTATCTGGATTTTCAAAGAATTTCTCCATTAATTTATCATCGTATTCAGCAACGGCTTCAATTAATTGAGCTCTCCAATAATCCACATCTTCTTTCATATCAGCTGGAATAGGATTTTCTACATAAGTCATCCCTTCTGTAGCGTCATCCCAAATAATTGCTTTCATTCTAATTAAGTCCACTACACCAGTAAAGTTATCTTCAGCACCAATAGGTAATTGTAATGGAACCGCTTTCGCGCCTAACATTTCTCTTACTTGTGTTACGACCATTAAAAAGTCAGCACCCGCACGATCCATTTTATTTACGAATCCAATACGAGGAACTTTATAACGATTTGCTTGACGCCAAACTGTTTCTGATTGTGGCTCTACACCATCTACTGCAGAAAACAATGCGATCAAACCATCCAATACACGCATAGAACGTTCTACCTCAACGGTAAAATCCACGTGACCTGGAGTATCAATAATGTTGAAATAATAATCTTTTGTATTCGCATCTTTTTTACCCAAAGTGGTAGGGAATTGCCATTGACAACTTACCGCTGCAGAAGTAATAGTGATACCTCTTTCTTTTTCTTGTTCCATCCAGTCAGTAGTCGCAGCACCATCATGTACTTCACCAATTTTGTGAATCATACCAGTATAACGTAAGATACGTTCCGTGGTAGTTGTTTTACCGGCATCAATGTGCGCAGCAATACCAAAGTTTCTTTGTAGTTTTAAATCCGCCATATTAGGGTTGTTTATTTTTTAAATACACCGAAAAATTACTTCCTAAAAAGCATATTTTTCCGAGGCGCAAAGTTAATGATATTAGTAATTGAAAGCCTCATTCTCGAAATATTTTTCAACAAACTATTAGACATTCCCTTTAGGGGCATAAAAAAACCCCAGCCGAAGCTAGGGTTTCTTTTGTAGTTATTTAGGACCGTGTCCCGAAGGACGGGAAGGGCTTACACTTTAAAGTGAGAGAAAGCCTTGTTGGCTTCAGCCATACGGTGTGTATCTTCTTTCTTCTTGAATGCACCACCTTCGCCTTTTGTAGCTGCGATGATTTCATTCGCTAATTTGTCAGCCATTGTTTTACCATTACGCTCACGGCTAAAACGTACTAACCATTTCATGCTTAAAGAAATTTTACGATCAGCACGAACTTCTGCAGGGATTTGGAAAGTAGCACCACCAATACGACGGCTACGAACTTCTACCGCTGGAGTTACATTCACGACTGCTCTCTTCCACATTTCATATCCATCTTCACCAGTGAATTTGCTCACTTTGTCTAATGCATCATAAAATATTTTGTAAGCTGTAGTTTTTTTACCATCCAACATGATGTTGTTAATAAAACGAGTCACTGAAACATCGCTGAAACGAGGATCTGGTGCTAATGGAATCTTTTTAGGTTGTGCTTTACGCATGTCTAAGTATAATTAGTTGTTAGTTGTTATTTCTTTGCTTTTTCCTTTTTTGTACCGTATTTAGAACGAGACTGCTTACGATCTTTCACCCCTGCAGTATCCAAACTACCACGAACAATATGGTAACGTACCCCTGGCAAATCCTTAACACGACCACCACGGATTAAAACGATACTGTGCTCTTGTAAGTTGTGACCTTCACCTGGAATATAGGCAATAACTTCAATCTTATTAGTCAAACGCACTTTCGCTACTTTACGTAACGCTGAGTTTGGCTTTTTAGGAGTAGTAGTATATACTCTGGTACAAACTCCACGACGCTGAGGACATGCGTCCAAAGCTCTTGATTTACTTTTAGCCCTGATGATCTCACGGCCTTTTCTCACTAATTGTTGAATAGTAGGCATTAATTATGCTGTTTTGTTCACTTTCTGTTTATAAAAAATTCGGACGGCAAAGGTAATGCGTGCAGATGAATTACCAAAATGTTTATTCGCTATTTTTAAAAAAATAAAACAAATCCCGCAAATGAGGCCTTTATTTGACCTAATTGCGGGATAATTATATTGATAATCAGTTACTTAACTAAATTTTCACCAACCAACCATGGGTATCAGGTACATTCCCCATTCGAATATCATTCAATTGTTTTTTAAGTGCGGGTGCCACTTTTAGTGCATTCATATCAAAATCCATGATATAATCTTCATGCGCTAATCTGGAAATATAAGAAACCACAGCAGCCGTCCCTACCCCAAATACTTCTTGGAATAATCCTTTTTTATGCGCTTCAATAATTTCTGCTATAGATAAATTTCTTTCTTCTACTTCATACCCCATCTCTCTTAATAAAATGATAGATGAATTTCTGGTCACTCCTTTTAACACCGTTCCTCTTTCTAAACTGGGTGTAATTACTTTTCCATCTATGACAAACATCACATTCATCATACCTACTTCTTCTACAAATTTATGTTCAAATGCATCTGTCCATAAAACTTGATCATACCCTTTTTGTTGTGCTAACACCACTGGATATAAACTTGCGCCGTAATTTCCGCCATTCTTCGCAAACCCAACGCCACCAGGTGTTGCACGCGTATATTTTTGTTCGATTAAAATTTTCATCGGAGCAGAAAAATAAGCACCACTAGGTCCTAAAATTATCATAAACTTATATGCTGCTGAAGGACGCACTCCTAAAAAAGGATCGGTTGCAATCATAAAAGGACGAATGTATAAAGAACAATCTGGTTTATTGGGAACCCAACCATTTTCTAATGTTATTAATTGTTTCATACCTTCTATGAAAAGCCATTCAGGAACTGCAGGCATTTGCATACGCTCTGCTGAAGTATTAAAACGAATAAAATTTTGATCGGGTCTAAAAATAACGACCTCCCCTTTTTCATTTTTAAAAGCTTTAATTCCTTCAAAAATAGTTTGACCATAATGCAACACCGCACTTGAAGGGTCTAGCAGGATGGGAGCAAAAGGTTTGATTTCTACATTTTTCCATTCTCCGTTTTCATAATCCGCCACTAACATATGATCGGTAAAGTGTTTGCCAAAAGCAATTTCATCCATATTGAATGTGGGCAATTTGGGCGCTGTGTTTTTGGTTACTGGGAAACTGGGGTTCGTCATGATCTTGTTATTTGTAGAGTCTCTAAATATTAAAAAAAGTCATTCATTCAAATTGCGGCACAAAGAAACGAAAAATATAAAAACTTACAACTGTTATTTTTTGATTTGATTCAATTCAAGTAATTTTCCAACCGAATGAGCCAAGAAAAAACAATCCTTCCTAATAGCCTTTTAGTTTCTTTATACAAAGATAGTTTGGTGCTGCCTGAATTAAGCAAAAAACCTGCAGAAATAAATGAAGAAAACGGAAAGGTCGACATCCTGGAAAAAAAATTAGATCCCCCTCCCCCCTCGGCTCCTTTCATCTTAGAAATAAACAGCGAAGCCAAAGTTATTGACGCAACGAGCGATGCCTCATTCAAATATTTAGGGGAACATCAACAAGGTGTCACCGTCATTGTAAAAGATGATTTGGCGGTATACTTGAACGAAAACGATTTGAATTTATTGACGTCCATTTTAAAAGCATGTAAGTTAACCTTAGCGGATATAGCTCTTGTAAATGTGGCACAACAAAAATTAAGTTTACATCAAATTTTAGAAACCTTGCCTTCCAAGTTGGTCATTATTTTTGAAGTAAGTGGGACCGATTTAAAAATGAAATTGCCCACTACTTTATATAAGTCTGTCCAATTAGGGGACACCTATTTACTATTCAGCAATAGTTTAGCCACTATGCAAGGATCAGATCAATTAGCTAAAGTAGAGAAATCCAAACTGTGGAATGTATTAAAACAATTGTTTCAATTGTAATATAAGTGAGCTAGATGAAGACTCTCAATGACGACTCTAATTGACTACCTTAAATGATTACCTTAAATGACTACTTTAATTTTTGCTACTAATAATGAACATAAAGTAAGTGAGCTGCAATCCTTATTACCAAAGGATATTCATATGATTACTTTGCGTCAAGCTGGCATTGACATTGATATTCCTGAACCCCATGATACTTTAATTTTAAATGCGGAAGAAAAAGCAACCACCATTTTTAAGATCACTGCACAAAATTGTTTTAGCGAGGATACCGGTTTAGAAATTGATGCATTGCAGGGTGCTCCTGGAGTACACAGTGCAAGATATGCTGGAGAAGATCGCAATTTTCAAGCCAACATAGATAAAGTACTTTTAAATTTAAAGGGAATCGAAAATCGTGCTGCACAATTTAGAACAGTCATTTGTTTCATCTGGAATCAACAAAAATATTATTTTGAAGGCATTTGCCGAGGTACGATCATCCATGAAAATAAAGGCAACGCTGGTTTTGGATACGACCCTATTTTTATTCCCGATGGTGCTTCAAAAACTTTTGCAGAAATGACCATGGAAGAAAAAAACTTATATAGTCATCGACAAAAAGCGGTGACGAAATTATTGGAATTTTTTGCAGAGAGATAAGTGGGTCGTATAACTTGAAAGAAGGAAAGGATTTACTCATTCCAAATTTTCCAACTCTCTTCGGCTTGTAAATGCAACATATGCAATCCATTTTGAATAGTCGCACCTTGTTGTTTTCCTTTTTGTAAGAATACTGTTTCAGCGGGATTGTAAACCAGGTCGTATAAATGATGTTGCGCACTTAATAGTTCATATGGGATTGCTGGGAATTCATGACTATTGGGGAAAGTCCCTACTGGCGTTGTGTTGATGATTAAAGTATGCGTACTCATGATGGTTGCATCTAAATCATCATAGTGATAAGTGGGGTGCGCCGCATGTGTCGTGGTTTTGCGCGACACAAAGGCGTATTGGATGCCTAACTGGGTTAGGACGTACTCGACTGCCGCTGCGGCTCCGCCGGTTCCTAGTATGAATGCTTTTTGATGCTGTGGTTTTAAAAAAGGTTCTAAGGATTTTTGAAAACCTATCACATCCGTATTATACCCGATTAATTTTCCGTTTACTTTTCTGATGCAATTACATGCTTGCATTTGTTTTACCACTTCGGACATCTCATCTAAATAAACCAGCACTTCTTTTTTATATGGAATGGTAATGTTTAATCCAGCTAGTAAACCATCCTCCCACAATGCCGAAAATTTTTGAATAGCATCGATGGGGTAATTGGCATAATGCGCATCTACAATATTTTCTTGCACAAACTTCTTTGCAAAATAGCCCTCTGAAAAAGAATGCGTTAAAGGATATCCAATGAGACCATATTTACGCACTGCTATTTATTTAAGTATAAATCAAAAGTATCGCCACGTAAACCTATACGCATGGCTTCCAAAGGAATCACTTCAGTAGGAGCAATATTTCCTAAGTTCACATTGCACCCCACTAATTCAATAAAGTATAATTGTTGCGCTTTTTGTGGCGCTTCCCATACTATTTTTTCAGATGGAATTTTAGTTAAAATTTCTTGCACTAAACCTTCACGCACTTCTCCACTGCCACGATAGATGCCCACATTGCCTGCTTCTCTTGCTTCTGCAATCACATAAGTACTACCTGCACTCAATTCAGCACTCATGAGTTCGATCCACTTATAAGGAGGTATAATATGTGCAGCATCCTTACTTCCTACTTCACTTAATACGGTGGCGTATTTGGCAATCTTTTCAATGTAGCCACATTTTTCAGCATGCGGAATTTCAATAGATCCATCGCTTACTTCAATCATATCAATTTTATAATCCTTACACATTGCGATGTAATCATCAAATTGATTCCGAATCACAAATGCTTCAAATAAAGTACCTCCAAAATAGACAGGAATATGATGCGATTGATATAATTCAATTTTCTTTCTCAAATTAGGTGTCACAAAAGAAGTTCCAAATCCTAATTTTAGGATATCAATATGGGGCTCAGCAACACTTAAAAAATTTTCAGCTTCTCCAAAGCTCAAGCCTTTGTCCATCACCATTGTCAATCCATGTTTGCGGGGCTTAGTAGTACGTTCGGGTATTTGTGTTAAATGAAAGTTCATAGTGTATTAATCAGTTTGATCACAAAGGTAATTTAAAATGATTAAGAAATTTTGCCCTTCTTAAACTTACTTATGATATCAATCACTTTTTGATCTTGTGTGATTTCAGGATATAATTTCATAAACTTCTTCAACCATTTAGTGGACTTAGACAGTGCCATTTCTAATTGTAATAATGCATCATTATTTTTACGCATCATAAATAAAATCGCACTGCGATAATAGATGAATAAAATTTTGCCCTGCGTACTCATATAGGCTAGTTCGGTTTGTTCTAACGCCGCATCTAATTGTTCATTTGCTATTAAGCATCTAATTAAATATTCCCAGCCAGCAATTTGTTTAGGTTTGTTTTTTACCACTGTCCCAAAGTAAAAAGCAGCTTCTTTGTTTTGACCTAAGTTCATGTAACACTCTCCCATCAATATATAATACTCATTAATATGCTTGTGCACTCGTATGGCATTCTCCAATTGCTTTATCGCCAACTCCCACTTTTCCTCCAACATATAAGTGATAGCGATTTTTTGGAATAGTCGACTATCCTCCGAATTTAAATGCACTGCTTTTTTATAATGAAATCTAGCTTGTGCATAATTTTTCATTCTATGATAACAATGGCCGATGGCTTCATAAATGACATCTTCGGGTCTTGATAATTCCAATACTTTTTCTAAAGCTTCGATGGCTTCCTTGTATTTTCGTAAACGTAAAAAAGCATCGCCCATATTTCGATAAGCATAATCAAATTTTTCATCAATGACTATTGCAAATTGATAGGCGTCAATTGCTTTTTCATGCAATTTTAATCCTTGATACGCTGCCGCTAAATTAAACCAGGCTAAAGCATTATAAGGTTGATCATCAATAAGACGTTGATGCAAACGAATACTTTCTTCATTTCTTCCAGTGAAATCTGTCCAGAAACAAATTTTATATAATGCTTCTTCGTTGTTTGAATCTTCTTCTAATATTAATTGTAAACAATCAAATACTTTATCGAAAGCTTCATGATCATCATATACATCCGCTAATTCAAATAATAATTCGGTTCGCTCCTGCCCTTCAAATAAATGCAAAGCTTCTTGTAATAATACAATTGCTTGTTCGGGTTGATCTAATGCTAAAAATGCATCGGTTTTAAGAATGAATAAATTCATATCCTTATGATCATACAATGCGGCAGTATCTAATAATTGCAATGCTTCCTTATATTTTCGTGTGGCTAACAATAAATCTGCTTTTTTAATCATTAATAATGCAGAAAACGGATATTGGTCCAAAGCCATATTGGCGGCTAAAATAGCCTCGCTTATTTCATCCTTATCGTCTAGGTGTTCTATAATTTTTTCAAAATCATCCTCCTCAATATAAGCGTTACCCCTACCATTTTTAAGATTATGGTAGCGTTGCATCAACTCTTGTATATCTCTACCCTCGTCATCAGGCTGTGGATCAAACATGATTATTGTTTTATTGGGTTAGAAAAATATTGATTTTCAATGAGTTATAATAAAATTACTTCCATTAATAGCTCTAATTAAATGTACAAACAACCCCTTAATTATCAATATTTTATTCTGCACATCCCCCCAAAATATCGTTAAAAATTAATTTTAAAGGAAATTCTAAAAAATCCTACCTTTGTTCTACGATGCGTACCGTAAAGAATATAATATTAATCACTTGTTTATCCACCGCTTTATTTTTATCAAGCTCGGTGTATGCAAGTAGTATTGTAACAGGTACTACCATCGAATCTAAAAAAGCAGAAGAAAAGTACTCTCTTAAAAACTTAGGATCTCTTGCACACAAAACAGCTACTTTTTACACTTTAAAATCAAGTTTAGAATTTAAAGGATTCTCTAATAGCAATATTGTAAGCAACAATTATTTGAAATATAACAAAGGAAATATCTCTTACGTGATTCCTTATCGCTACAAAGTAATATTGCCTCGCTTCAAAACACCAACTGCACCCATCCATTAATTGCAGTCATTCTCCCTACTTCGTTTTATAATATTTGATAGTCTATCTTATTGATCAAAAATTGATTCAAGGTGATGGGACTTAAATCTATTTGATTTGCCGTGTACTTAAAATAGATCCCCTCTTTATTTAAAATAGAATAAGACAAAACGAGTCCTGGCACTTCCTTGAAAGCTAATTCAAATGTACTTACCGAAGGAATAACTTCGGGTGTATATAATAATTCATACACCATTCCATCGCTCCAAATAAGTTGCATTTTTTTACATGTATACCCTAAAATAACGACCGCTGAATCGGAGGGCATCTCCTTCATAGAAACCAATGTAGGAAGGCCTGTGGGTGGATATGTTATCTCTTGTAAAAACTTGCCTTCTCCCATTAACTTAATCACATATGCAATACTTTCCTGCGTATCAAATATAAGTGTTTGCTTAAGTAGTGGCGTGATGAGAGAGGTTTTGCATTGACTTCCCTTGACCCAAACTTTTTTTTGTCCCAACGGAACCCACTCATTATTTTTTTGCTGACTTACTTCAAATTGAAGACTACATTCCCCCAGCACTTTTGCTTGCGCTTTTGCATTGACTTGAAAAAAGAAAATGCAGACTAGGGGTAAAAGGAATTTAAACTTCATTCAGATGTAAACACCATTATTTTTTAGTTCTATCTTTTAAATCCTGTACTTTTTTTTGTGCTTCCATCATTTGCTCATACTTACTTTGCCAATTACTTTTTTTCTTTGGTGTTTTACGCTTCACATCAATATCGGCTAAAATTTTATCATGATTAATGATCACTTTTTGAATCACTAATTGCATTAACAAGGTAATCACGTTTGAAACTGTATAGTACCATGTTAAAGCAGATGGTAAACCATTGAATATAAACAATAACATTACCGGGAATATATACGGCATGTATTTCAATGCTGGATTATCCTGCGTAGGCGTCATTGCCATATTGTATATTGACATTAAGAAACTAGTCAATACTGCAGTTAAGGTGAATAAACTTACATGGTTACCATAACTAGGAATTGAAAAAGGAAGTGTCGCGATAGAATCAAAGCTGGATAAATCATGACTCCATAAAAACGACTGTCCTCTCAATGCAATATTAGAGTTAAAGAAACTATATAATGCAAAGAAGATGGGGATTTGCAATAATGCTGGAATACATCCTCCTAAAGGATTCACACCTGCTTCTCTAAACAACTTCATTTGCTCCATAGCAAATGCTTGTTGATCATCTCCAAGTTTTTTCTTGATGCCATCCAATTCAGGTTTTAATACTTTCATTTTTGCACTACTTAAATAACTTGAATAAGTTAATGGTGCAGTAATAATACGAATGAAGATGGTTAAAAGAAAGATGACCCAACCAAAATTGGTTACAAAACCAGCAATGAATCCAAATACTGGCATTAAAATATATTTATTAATAGGACGCACAAAAGAATATAAATCTCTACCTAAGTTCACAATCTTTTCCATTTCGGGAGCTTGCGTTTTAAGCACTTTGAATTCATTAGGGCCATAAAACAAGGATAAGTTAACAGCTGCATTGTCCCCACTTATCTTGGTTTGAAATTGAGACTGCAAAGAAGCTAATCCATTACTGCTATCTAATTTACGTTGCCAGTCAATTTTACCGGAAGCAAAGCCTTGCTTGTTAATGATGGTCGTATTAAAAAACTGTTGTACCAAACCTACCCATTGCACTGGCTTTTCAAAACTCTTGGTTGTTTTACTTGAAATATAATCAAACTCACCGCCTTCTGAAAAACAGATATTGGACATTTGACGCTCGTATATGACAGTTTTTTCCTGTTGATAAGAATGCACATCCCACAAGAAATTAATTTGTTGATTCGTCAACAAAGTGTTGGCTCCCTCCAATTGAATGTTCCAATCTACATTATAGTTATTGTTGGCTAATGAAAATTGATGACGAATTGTTTTCCCATTTGGTGTTACCCAAACATATTCAATTTGTTGTACCCCCTCTTTTTGAGGTAACATATTTACTACTGGAAATATGACTTTATTAATTTGAGCGATTTGATTATTTCCTATATTAACAGGATAATTTAAAGAACTACTGTCTCCTAAATGCACTAACTGTTTTTGAGAGTTAGTATATTTTTTCAAAGTCACTCCAACTACTTGACCGCCTCTATTACTTAAGGTAACTTTTACTAATTCATTTTCAAGAACACTTAATTGCTCTTTCACAGAATCTACTTCACCCGATTGTGCTGCAGCACCTAAAGTAGTATCTCCTTTGATAGGATTTTTTAGAGCAATTGCTTTATCGTTAGCTGCTTTAACCAATCTTAAGCTGTCTTCAACGTGTTGTTTATAAGCTGTAATTTCAGCTTGCTGCTTATTGGTATACCAGAAATATGTAAAAAACAATCCTGCTAATAATACAAATCCAATGATCGTATTTTTGTCTGTGTTCATGTGTAATTTTTTTTGTCCTATTTACGAGGAGCAAAGGTATGTTTTTTCGGGAGTTTTTATAGATTTCGGGTGTATTTCCCCCCTACCTGATATAAAGTGTCGGCGATTTCGCCCAAACTGCAATATTTCACAGCTTCCATCAGGATTTCGAATATATTTTCGCCACTAATGGCGGCCTCTTTTAATTGTTGGAGGTATGCTGGGGAACGTAATTGATTCCTTTCATGGAAGGCTTTTAAATGATCAATTTGTTGTTGCTTTTCCCCTTTACTGGAACGGAATATTTCCTTTTGTTCTATATTATTTTTACCCTGTTCATGCATAAAAGTATTCACCCCTACAATTGGTAAACTACCGTCATGTTTTTTACTTTCATACACCATACTTTCTTCCTGAATGGTAGAACGTTGATACATTCTTTCCATGGCACCTAAGACACCCCCTCTTGCATTCAATTTTTCAAATTCATACATCACGGCTTCTTCCACTAAATCGGTTAATTCCGTAATAAAGAAACTTCCTTGTTGGAAGTTTTCCACTTTCGCAGTTCCTAATTCTTTATTAATAATTAATTGAATAGCTAATGCACGTCGAACACTTTCTTCGGTAGGTGTAGTAATGGCTTCATCATACGCATTGGTATGTAAACTATTACATTGATCATAAATGGCATATAGTGCTTGAAGTGTGGTTCGGATATCATTGAAATCAATTTCCTGCGCATGCAAACTTCTTCCGCTGGTTTGAATATGGTATTTCAATTTTTGAGCACGATCATTTGCATGGTATTTTGTCTTCATCACATTGGCCCAAATACGACGAGCCACTCTGCCTATCACAGCATATTCTGGATCCATTCCATTGCTAAAAAAGAAACTCAAATTATGTACAAAGTCATTCACTTCTAAACCTCTGTTTTTAAAATACTCTACATAAGTAAAGCCATTGGCTAAAGTAAAAGCCAATTGAGTAATTGGATTTGCTCCTGCTTCTGCAATATGATATCCTGAAATAGAAATACTATAAAAATTTTGAACTTTATGTTGTGAAAAATAAGCTTGCACATCGCCCATCATTCTTAAAGCAAATTCGGTAGAAAATATGCAAGTGTTTTGTGCTTGATCTTCTTTTAAAATATCCGCTTGCAAGGTACCTCTCACTTCATGTAATACTTGTATTTTAATTTTTTGATAGACTTTCGCATCTAACACTTGATCCCCGCTCACCCCTAATAATTTTAATCCCAATCCATTATGCCAATGAGAAGGCAACCCCTTTGCTGACATGGATACATAAGAGGGTAATGGACGAGTTTTATAAATGGACTTAACCGTTTTCAAAACCGATGTCCACATTTTATTTTCGGTGATATATTTTTCACAAGCCTGATCGATGGCTGCATTAAAAAACATAGCCAACATCATGGGAGCTGGACCATTAATAGTCATACTCACCGATGTAGAAGGTGCATTTAAATCAATGCCCGAATATAATTTTTTAGCATCATCAATGTTCGCCACATTCACACCTGCATTTCCAATTTTTCCAAAAATGTCCAACCTTTTAGCAGGATCATTTCCGTATAAAGTCACACTATCAAACGCAGTGGATAAACGAATTGCTGATTGTCCTTGTGATAAATAATGAAAACGTAGATTAGTACGTTCGGGACATCCCTCACCAGCAAACATTCTTGTAGGATCTTCATTGTCTCGCTTTAACTCAAACACACCTGCTGTATATGGAAACTGACCAGGAACATTTTCCTTGAGTTGCCATTCTGCAATATCTCCCCAATCACTCAATTTAGGCAAATACACTTTTTGAAGTGTAGTGCCAGAGGGTGTTTCAAAGGATAAAATTCTTTTTATTTTTTTATCTCTTACCTGAAATTCTAAAAATGCTTGTTGATATTTTTGATAGGTTTTGGGCCAATCTAAAATACTTTCTTTCACTTTGGGATCTACTATTTTTTCAATGGACTTGCTAGCTTGAAGCAGTGATTTATTTTGTGCAAACTGATTTTCTTGAAGTACTTTTTGATAGGCATACCATTTGGATGCTGCTTCTTTCTGTGATTGTATCCATTGATTGTTTTGGCGAATCAAATGTTGAATCTCCCCTAGATATTGAACTTTATTAGAAGGAATTAAGGGATGGGTTACTTTGGTTTCATCATATGGAATTTCCCATTCTATCTTTGCAAAATGAGTAGCATGTTTTTCATTTACTAATTCAATCATTTTATTGAACATCACTTGAATCCCTGGATCATTATAATGGGATGCTATAGTTCCATAAATAGGTAAACCGGTTTTATGAGCCTCCCAAATATGATGGGTTCTTTTATATTGTTTACGCACATCTCTCACCGCATCTAACCCTCCTGCTCTTTCAAATTTATTGACTGCAATGATGGAAGCATAATCAATCATATTAATTTTCTCTAACTGTGTGGCTGCGCCAAATTCGGGGGTCATCACATAAATAGGGAGCGTTACAAAATCAATAATAGCTGAATCATTTTGCCCCACACCCGCAGTTTCAACTATGATACAATCATAACCCGCTTCCTTACATAAATCAATCACTCCATCCATTTCCTTCGCAATCGATTGTTGATTATTTCGTGTAGCCAAGGAACGCATGAATACATTCGGGTGATGTATTGCATTCATACGAATACGATCACCCAATAAAGCGCCTCCTGTTTTTCGTTTAGAAGGGTCTACCGAAATCACTGCAATTGTTTTGGAGGGATTGGTCAATAAAAAATATTGCACCAAACGATCACATACACTTGATTTTCCAGCACCACCCGTTCCAGTCAATCCAATGATTGGAATATTTTTGCTTTTTGTTTGGTTTTTTTTAATGGAACCTAACAACCCATTTTGTAAAAATGTAATGGACCTACTTAAAATTCTTGGATCAATTTTTTTGGAAAAAGATAATTTTTTAGATAATGAGGGTAGTTTTGAAAATTCAAAAGAACAAAATGAAACCACTTCTTGAATCATTCCATCTAATCCCATTTTTAAACCATCATCTGGTAAATAAATTTTAGTGATCCCGTTTTTTTCTAAATATTTTGCTTCCGTTGGTGTGATAGTTCCTCCACCACCACCCACAATTTTAATATGTTGATAGCCGGCATCATTTAATAATTTTCTTACAAAAGTGAAAAATTCAATATGCCCCCCTTGATAAGAAGTAATGGCAATACCTTGCACATCTTCTTCAATAGCAGCTTCTACAATTTCTAAAGCAGAACGATTATGTCCCAAATGAATCACTTCTACTCCTTTTTCTTGCATCACGCGACGCATGATATTTATAGAAGCATCATGTCCATCAAATAAACTAGTGGAAGTAAGAATACGGATGGGTTTCATGCCGTAAAACTAACAAATGTTAGGAATATAAGCAAATCAATAAACCCTTATTTTTTGGTTTTCGCGTATTTTTTTGCAGCAGCAATAAAATGAACAAATATTGGAGCAGGCGCTTCTACCGTACTTTTTAATTCAGGATGATATTGTACCCCAATAAAAAAAGGATGATTGGGTAATTCAATGATCTCCACCAATCCAGTTGCAGGATTCACGCCACTGGTAACCATGCCAGCATCTTGAACTGCTTTTAAATATTCATTGTTAAACTCATAACGATGGCGATGTCTTTCGCTAATATCTTCAGTACCATAAATTTGGTACGCTAAAGTATCTTTAGTGATATGACATGGATAAGCCCCTAATCTCATGGTGCCCCCCATCATGGTAATTCTTTTTTGCTCTTCCATCATATTGATAACAGGAAATGGAGTATTAGGATCCATCTCAACCGAATGCGCTCCTTTTAATCCTAATATATTTCTTGCAAATTCAATCACCGCCATTTGCATTCCTAAACAAATACCAAAAAAGGGTAATTTATTTTCTCTTGCATATTGCACTGCAATAATTTTGCCTTCTATACCACGATTCCCAAAACCTGGAGCCACCAACAATCCATCTAATCCAGCCAATTGTTGATTTACATTTTCGGGGGTAATATTTTCACTATGCACATTCACTACTTGCACTTTCACTTCATTCATGGCTCCTGCATGAATAAAGCTTTCAAGTATGGATTTATAAGCATCTTGTAATTCAATATACTTTCCAATTAAACCAATTTGTATGGTGGATTTAGGATGTTTTAATTTGTCTAAGAACACATTCCATTTTGTTAATTCTGGTTCGGTATACTTAGTAATATTTAATTTTTTCAAAACAATTAAATCCAACTTTTCTTTTAGCATTAACAAAGGCACTTCATAAATCGTACTTGCATCTAAAGACTCAATTACATTCCCTGCTTTTACATTACAGAATAATGCAATTTTTCGTTTAATATCATCATTTAATGGATGTTCTGTTCTACAAACAATGACATCAGGATGCACCCCTGTTTCACTTAACATTCTTACACTATGCTGTGTTGGCTTTGTTTTTAATTCTTTTGCAGCATTTAAATAAGGAATTAAAGTTAAATGTACCACCATCACATCTTCCTCAGGTAACTCCCATTGAATTTGACGAACTGTTTCAATAAAAGGCGTGCTTTCAATATCACCCACCGTACCTCCAATTTCAGTAATTACAACATCATACTTTCCTTCTACGCCCAATAACATCATGCGACGTTTAATTTCATCAGTGATATGGGGTACTACTTGTACTGTTTTCCCTAAAAACTCTCCTGCTCTTTCTTTATTAATCACCGTTTGATAAATACGTCCGGTAGTTACATTATTCGCTTGTGTGGTAGCGGTATTTAAAAAACGCTCATAGTGTCCTAAATCTAAATCGGTTTCGGCGCCATCTTCCGTAACATAACATTCGCCATGCTCATAGGGGTTTAAAGTTCCTGGATCCACATTAATATATGGATCAAACTTTTGAATCGTTGCAGTGATTCCTCTTGCTTGCAATAATTTTGCTAAGGACGCTGCTATAATTCCTTTACCCAAGCTACTTGTTACTCCACCTGTTACAAAAATGTACTTTGCCATAATATATAATTCTTCTTTTTTGAAAATAGAATATACGCAACAGCAAAATGCTATTGTGTAAAACCACTTCAAAAAAGGGTTAATTTACTTGTTTGGACCTATCTTTAATTGGAAAAATTCTTAGAGGTCATACAAACCTACATCAAAAAAAGAGGCCAACAAAAAGATAGATTTGAGTCAACAAAAAATGTTTATAAATGTTATTTAAAAGTGAACATCTTTCAACCCAAAACCAAATATTAATGAAAAAGCTAATTTATTCGACCTTCATAGTCATTTTTGTAAGCTCCCTAATCAGCTGGAAATGGCAAATCAATCAACATCCTGCAGTCAACAAAGCGGAAGTGATTAGTTGCTTAAATATGGAAACTCAACAGGCTTATAAATTAGAAGCGTCTCAACCTGCTTTTGCTCAATTACACCCTAGCCCACTTTCTGTGGCTCCTGAAAACTTATTGGGTAAAATGATCTCCTTCCCTTCGGCGGATGGTCAAACTGCTGGCGGATATTTTATTCCTTCAAAAAAGCCTTCTAAAAAATGGTTAATTGTCATTCAAGAATGGTGGGGGTTAAATGACAATGTGAAAATGGAAGCCGATAAATATTATACCGACTTAGGCAATGTGAATGTGTTAGCAGTTGATATGTATGATGGAAAAGTAGCAGCTACACCAGATAGCGCCATGAAATTAATGCGCGGTGCCAACATGGAACATATGACTGCCCTTATTCAAGGTGCAATTAAACATGCAGGTGCTAAAGCTGATATTTATAGTGTGGGTTGGTGCTTTGGTGGAATGTGGAGTTTACAAACTGCAATTTTAGCAGGGCCTCAAGCCAAAGGAACCGTCATGTATTATGGTCGTCCTGAAACCAATATGGATAAATTAAAATCCATCCAATGTGATATCATTGGATTCTTTGGAAATTTAGATCAAAGTCCTTCTCCTGCTATGGTGAATGAGTTTGAAAAAAATATGCAATCAGCAGGGAAAAATTTAGCTGTGAATAGATATGAAGCAGGACATGGATTTGCGAATCCAAGCAACCCAAGCTTTAATGCAGCTGCTAAAGAAGATGCTTATTCAAAAGCTATTGCATTTTTAAAATCACACTAGGAGTATGCGAGCGTGAGGTGAAGATTCAATAAATTGTATATTGATATTATAAATTATTTTGAACCGAATTCGAGCTATGCGAGCGTGAGGTGAAGATTCAATAAATTGTATATTGATATTATAAATTATTTTGAACCGAATTCGAGCTATGCGAGCGTGAGGTGAAGAATAAGTTTATAATATCAATACTTTATAATGAATTCTCAATAACTCTTGCCCGGAACTAAATAATTTTGAACATAATCCTGGATGCCTTCTTCTAAAGAATAAAAAGGAATTTCATACCCTGTTGTTTGCAATTTTTGCATATTTGCTTCGGTGAAGTATTGATATTTATCGCGTATATCTTCGGGCATATCTACAAATTCAATAGCAGGTGCTAAACCTTGTGCAGTAAAGGTATTGGCTGCTAAATCATAAAAGCTACGCGCTTTTCCGGTACCTAAATTATACAATCCATTTTGTGCAGTGGTCCAGTCCTTAGCAATCATTTTTTGTAGCATCCATTCAATGACTTTCATCACATCCTTTACATATACAAAATCACGTAATTGTTGTCCGTCTTCAAACCCGTCCTTATGACTTTTAAATAATTTTACTTTGCCTGTGTCTTTAATTTGGTGATAAGAATGAAATATCACACTAGCCATTCTTGCTTTGTGATATTCATTGGGACCATATACATTAAAAAATTTCAAACCAGCCCAATGGGGTGGCGTATTGTGTTGTGCAATCGCCCATTTATCAAACTCATTTTTACTAATTCCATAAGCATTCAAAGGCTCTAGCTGATCTAGTATATCATGATCATCATTATAGCCCTGTTCCCCCGAACCATAAGTGGCGGCAGAAGATGCATATATAAATGGAATTTGTTTTAGAGTGGCATAATTCCACAATGCTTGCGAATACTCTAAGTTTAATTCCTGATGAATCGCATAATTAAATTCGGTGGTGTCGGTACGTGCCCCTAAATGTATGATGGCATCAATGGTAAAATCTTCGGTAAGTAATTGAGTTAAGAACGCTTGTCGTTCAATGATTTTTGAATATTGTTTTTGTTCCCAATTAGATCTTTTTGCTTCTACTCCAAAATCATCTACCAACCACAAATTAGTAAAGCCTTGTTCATTTAAATATTGAACGACTACCGATCCTATAAATCCAGCAGTACCAGTGACAACAATGGTTGGAGAAGCCGTCATGCTTATTTCATTTTAGATTCTATCGCTGTATCATATTTATGTTTCCAATCTAATATGCTACCCCAATTTTCACCTTCTACTTTCACATCAGCATCCGTCACTTTACCTAACACCCCAAATGAAATATGTAATGAAGCTGCTAATTTTTCGATCACAGATAATTGTGCATTGTTACAAGAAATTACGACTCTACTTTGCGCTTCACCCATCCAATAAGCATCTTTGCGAAGATCACTATTAGTAGAAGACACTTCAAAACCTTTATTATTTGTAAATGCAGATTCTAATAATGTAACAATCAATCCTCCTTCACTCACATCATGTGCACTTGCTATATTTCCTTGTTGAATTAATGTTGCCACTAATTGTTGTAGATTAAATTCTTCATCTAATTCAAAATGAGGAGCGGTAGAATAAGCGACTCCTTTTATTTTATGCAAATATTCTGAAGAGCCAATATCATTGCGAGATTGCCCTAGTAATACAATCACATCTCCAGGATTTTTAAAATTTAAAGTCATTCTCTTTTGCATGTCTTCCACAATACCCACCATACCAATAGTTGGTGTAGGATATACTGGACCATCTGGATTTTGATTATAGAAACTTACATTACCTCCGGTTACTGGAGTATTGAATTTCCTACAGGCAGCACCCATTCCTTCTACTGATTTTGCAAATTGATAATACACTTCTGGATCATATGGATTCCCGAAATTTAAACAGTTGGTCACTCCAATAGGTTCTCCACCAGAACAAACAATATTACGCGCTGCTTCTGCAACAGCAATCATGGCACCTTTATAAGGATCTGCGAAAACATATTTACTATTACAATCGACCGTCATTGCTAATGCCTTCCCAGTTCCTTTTGCAATAACAATAGAGGCATCACTTGGCGCATTGGTAGAAGCATTCGCTGCACCTACCATACTATCATATTGTGTATACACCCAACGCTTAGATGCAATATTTGGTATTTGCACTAATTGTTCAACAGTAGCTTTTAAATGGGTTACATCTTCTACTGCATTCATATCAAAAGCATTTACTTTAGATAAATAGGCAGGCTCTTTATATTCTCTTGTGTATTGAGGTGCACCCCCACCTAAAACTAATTCATACGCAGGAAGGGAAGCTTCTAATTCACCATTCATATAAAAATCCAATAAACCATCTTCAGTGACTTCACCAATATTGCTACATGATAAATCCCATTTTTCAAAAACTGCTAACACTTGTGCTTCTTTTCCTTTTTCAACGACCATCAACATACGCTCCTGACTTTCACTTAATAATAATTCCCAAGCCTTCATATTTTGTTGACGCGTAGGTACTTTATCTAAATCAATACGCATACCCACTCCCCCTTTGGCACTCATTTCGGCAGTAGAACAAATAATTCCAGCTGCACCCATATCCTGCATACCTACTACACCACCTGTTTCAATCACTTCTAAACAAGCTTCTAATAATTTCTTTTCTTGAAATGGATCACCTACTTGCACTGCTGGTAACTCTTCTACACTATCTGCAGTAATTTCAGCGGAAGCAAAACTTGCACCACCAATACCATCTTTACCTGTTGCACTTCCTACAAAGAAAACTGGATTTCCTTTTCCTAAAGCAATAGCACTAACTGTTTTTCCTGCTTTCACAATACCCACACTCATCGCATTTACCAAAGGATTGGTATGATAACAATCTTCAAAATATAATTCACCCCCCACGGTAGGAACACCAAAACAATTTCCATAATGTCCAATACCATGCACCACACCAGCTAATAAACGTTTTGTTTTATTATCCTCTAAATTTCCAAATCGTAAACTATTTAAAGATGCAATGGGACGGGCGCCCATTGTAAAAATATCTCTTTGAATTCCACCTACTCCAGTAGCAGCACCTTGGAATGGCTCCAATGCACTTGGATGATTATGACTTTCTATTTTAAATACGACTCCGTAATCATTTCCAATATCCATCAATCCTGCATTTTCTTCTCCAGCAGCAACTAACATTCTACCTCCATCACGAGGTAAAGTTTTTAACCACTTAATGGAATTTTTATAACTACAATGCTCACTCCACATGCCACTAAAAGCACATAGCTCTGTAAAATTGGGAGTGCGCCCTAATTTTTGTTTAATACTTTCAAATTCATCCGCAGTCAATCTAAGTTGTTGGGCAGTTTTTACAGTGATTTCCATTCGAAATAATTATGCTATTTAATAGATGACGCGAAGTTACAAAAGTGAAATAGAAGTGTGTGCCTGAATTACCAACATATAAACAGTATAAATGTGTATGACCCAAAAAGTGATTTTTATTGAAAATCAAGCATTTGTAGTATAATTTAATATTATACTAATTTTATATATTTATATTTTATCCATATTTTGTTCTTTTTATAAACATTGAGTACTAAATTTTATAATAATCTATTATTTTCGTGCCGTATTTAAGAAAAAAATATCATTTACATAATATTATATATTTTATTAATACTTTAAAATCCAACCCTATGTCAGTATCAAAGTTAGAGTACATTTGGCTTGATGGTTACAAACCCACTCAGTCTTTAAGAAGTAAAACGAAAATTGAAAAAAATTTTAGTGGCAAATTAGAAGATTGCGACATGTGGTGCTTTGATGGTTCTAGTACCGAACAAGCACCAGGTGGTTCTAGTGACTGTTTGTTAAAACCAGTTTTTATATGCTCTGACCCGCAACGCAAAAATGCTTTCTTAGTCATGTGCGAAGTATTAAGTTCTGATGGTACACCTCACGAATCAAATGGACGTGCAACGATCGAAGATGATGACAATGATTTTTGGTTTGGTTTTGAACAAGAATATTTTTTATGGAATCCTGCAACAAATAAACCATTAGGTTTTCCAGAAGGCGGTTACCCTGGACCTCAAGGACCTTACTATTGTTCAGTAGGTGCTAACAATGCATACGGAAGAAATATTGTAGAAGAACACTTAGATGCTTGTATTGAAGCAGGTTTGAATATTGAAGGTATCAATGCAGAAGTGGCTGCAGGACAATGGGAGTTCCAAATATTTTCAAAAGGTGCCAAAGAAGCTGGAGATCAAATTTGGATTGCTCGTTACTTATTAGAAAGAATTGGTGAAACTTATGGCGTATCCATCAACTGGCATTGTAAACCATTAGGTACTTTAGATTGGAATGGTTCTGGTATGCACGCGAACTTCTCTAACACCACTTTAAGAACCTGTGGCAAGAAAGAAACTTACGATATCATTTGTGAATCTTTCCGTCCATTTGTAAAAGAACACATTGATGTGTATGGTGCCGATAACCATTTACGTTTAACCGGTAAACATGAAACCGCTTCTATCCACGATTTCTCTTTTGGAGTTTCTGATAGAGGTGCAAGTATCCGTATCCCAATTGGTGCGGTGGAGAAAGGTTGGAAAGGTTGGTTAGAAGATCGCCGTCCAAACTCTGCTGCTGATCCATATAAAGTAGCAGCCAGAATTATCAAAACTGTAAAAACAGCAAAAGTATAATTGACGTTTTTTTAAAGATAATGTGTTCGTAACTAGTGTTTTGAATGAAAATCCCCCTTTTTGGGGGATTTTTTGTTGATTACTCCTCCCAAAATGACATTACCTTTAGCACTTTACTAATATTTAAATAAAGTATATATGTCATTAAGAACAGATGCCGTAAAACATGTGAGTCATGAAAAAGCAGCCTCCCCAGATGTGAGAGCTTCTAAAATCACTGCTATATTTGGTGAAAGTGTTTTTAGTTTAAAAGAAGCAAGAGCTTTTTTAAGTGATGAAGCATATAAAAGTTTATTGAATAGTTTTAAAGGTTCTAAAAAAATTGATCGCGCTGTTGCAAGTCAAATTGCAACTGGTATAAGAGCATGGGCCGAAAGTAAAGGTGTAACACACTACACACACTGGTTTCAACCCTTAACAGGAAGCACTGCAGAAAAACATGATTCCTTTTTTACTTTAAAATCGGATGGTACTGCCATTGAAGAATTTGATGGTGCTGCCTTAATACAACAAGAACCAGATGCTTCTTCTTTTCCTAGTGGAGGATTGAGAGCCACATTTGAAGCAAGAGGATATTCTGCATGGGATCCTTCTTCTCCCCCTTTTATTATTGAAATTGGAAATGGAAAAACTTTATGTATTCCTACCATATTTGTTTCTTATACGGGTGAATCATTAGATTACAAAGCTCCATTGATGAAAGCTACAGAAGCTTTAAACAAAGCAGCAGTAACAGTTTGTAATTATTTTGATAAGAACGTCAATAAAGTCACTCCTACTTTAGGTTGGGAACAAGAATACTTTGTGATTGATGAAGCACTCGTAAATGCACGTCCGGATTTAGTACAATGTGGAAGAACTGTTTTTGGTGCAGCTCCTGCTAAAGGACAACAATTAGAAGATCATTATTTTGGTTCCATTCCAGAAAGAGTGTATGCTTTTATGCGTGACTATGAAAACGAATCTTACAAATTAGGTATTCCATTAAGAACACGTCACAATGAGGTAGCACCTGCACAATTTGAGTGTGCTCCTATTTTTGAAGAAGTTAATATTGCAGTAGATCATAACATTTTATTAATGGATGTGATGACTCGTATTGCAAAGAGACACAAGCTGGTTGTCTTATTACATGAAAAACCATTTGCTGGAATTAACGGTAGTGGTAAACATAATAATTGGAGTTTAGCTACCGATACGGGTGTGAATTTATTAGCACCAGGCAAAACGCCTAAGACCAACTTAATGTTCCTTACCTTTTTTGTAAATACTATTAAAGCAGTACATGATTATGCAGATATTTTAAGAGCCAGTATTGCTTCTGCTTCCAACGATTTTCGTTTAGGCGCCAACGAAGCACCTCCTGCTATTATTTCGGTGTTTGTAGGTGAATATTTAACTAAAGTGTTGCAAGATGTGGAATCAAGAGTAGGCACTAAATTTGATGAACAAGATGAAGCCATTTTAAAATTAGATTTACACAGAAGCATCCCTGAACTTTTACTGGACAATACCGATCGAAACCGTACTTCTCCTTTTGCATTCACTGGAAATAAATTCGAGTTCCGCGCAGTGGGTTCTACAGCCAACTGTAGTCATCCAATGACTATTTTAAATACTATTGTAGCTGATACTTTAGTAAAATTTGCTCAAGAAGTAGATGCTTTAATTGAGAAAGGTGATAAAAAGGAAATTGCAATTATGCAAGTCATCCAAAAATACATTGTATCCAGTAAGAAGATTTTATTTGAAGGAGATGGTTATAGCGAAGAGTGGCATAAAGAAGCTGAAAAAAGAGGCTTGCCTAATTTAAAAACTACGCCAGTTGCTTTGGATGCTATGGTAACCGAAAAAGCGAAAAAATTATTCAAGGATAACAATATTTATACGCACAGTGAATTAGAAGCTCGTTATGAAATTGAATTAGAGAAGTATATCAAAAAAGTACAAATTGAAGCGCGCATTATGGGCGACTTAGCCACTAATCATATTATTCCTTCTGCGATTAAGTATCAAAATGAATTGTTGAAAAATGTAAGCTTACTTCGCGAAGCTGCGCTTCCCGAAAAATTATATAAAGGACAATTAACTTTATTAAAAGATGTAAGTACCCATATTCAACAAGTATATGATAATGTACATGCGATGGTGGAAGAAAGAAAAGTGGCTAATAACATTGAAAATTCAAGAGATAAAGCTATTGCTTACGAATCCAAAGTGAAAGCACAATACTTTGACAAGATCCGTTACCACGTGGATAAATTAGAGCAATTAGTGGACGATGAATTATGGACACTTCCAAAATACAGAGAACTTTTATTCTTAAGATAGTTCTTATGAAATAATATAAAAATCATTTCTTAAGAAAACCATATTCCCCAAAGGTAATGTTTGACGCAAAAAGGAGCCCCGTTTCGGTGGCTCCTTTTTAATTTTATTAGAGTATTTTTCGAGCTTTTATATTTCTAAAAAAGCGAGGAAAAATTAAAGGAGCCCCGTTTCGGTGGCTCCTTTTTAATTTAATTAGAGTATTTTCGAGCTTTTATATTTCTAAAAAAAGCGAAGAAAGAAAGAAAGAATATAAATACTACCCTTCTCTCTCAATCGCTTTGCTCAAATGTTCGTTCAGAATAGTATTTTTCTTCTTTACACTCTAGCTTTCTATAAATAAATAGGGAGCTCCTTTATGGGGCCCCCTATTTATTTTCATTAGAGTATTTTTCGAGCTTTTATATTTCTAAAAAAGCGAAGAAAAATTAAAATTACTTCATGGTAAATGTTTCCAAGAATTTAGTGGTAAAGTTTCCTTTTCTGAAATCTTCATTTTGCATTAACTGTAAATGAAAAGGAATGGTTGTTTTCACACCTTCAATCACATATTCACTTAAAGCACGATACATGGTATTAATAGCTTCCTCGCGTGTTTGCGCTACGGTAATTAATTTGCCAATCATGGAATCATAATAAGGAGGAATCACATAGCCTGCATATACATGACTATCTACACGAACGCCATGTCCACCTGGGGTATGCAATACTGTAATCTTTCCGGGTGAAGGTCTAAAATCATTATATGGATCTTCCGCATTAATACGACATTCTATCGCATGTAATTGTGGTTCATAGTTACGACCCGAAATTTTTTCGCCTGCTGCAATTTTAATTTGTTCTTTAATTAAATCATAGCTCACTACTTCTTCGGTTACGCAATGTTCCACCTGAATACGCGTATTCATTTCCATGAAATAAAAATTGCGATGCTTATCTACTAAAAATTCAACGGTACCTACACTTTCATAATTAATCGCACTCGCTGCTTTAATAGCAGCTTCTCCCATTTTATGACGTAGTTCAGGAGTCATAAATGGAGAAGGAGATTCTTCTACTAATTTTTGGTGACGTCTTTGAATAGAACAATCACGTTCACTCAAATGACACACGTTACCATATTGATCTCCTGCTACTTGTATTTCAATATGTCGAGGCTCTTCCACAAATTTCTCCATGTATAAGCCGTCATTTTTAAAACTTGCACCTGCTTCCATTTTAGCAGCACTGTATGCTTTTTCAATTTCTTCTTCATTCCAAACCACACGCATTCCTTTACCACCACCACCTGCAGTGGCTTTGATGATGACTGGATATCCAATATGCTTTGCTAATTTTTTTGCTTCATCTACACTTTCTAATAAACCTTCTCCACCTGGAACTACTGGAACGCCTGCTTTAATCATAGTGTCCTTAGCCGTAATCTTATCTCCCATTTTATTAATCATTTCGGGAGTAGGTCCAATAAATTTAATACCATGATCGGCACAAATTTGTGCAAACTTTGCATTCTCTGCTAAAAAACCATACCCTGGATGCACGGCATCGGCATTGGTAATTTCACAAGCTGCCATGATATGAGGAATATTCAAATAGGATTCTTGTCCTTTAGGACCGCCAATACAAACGGCTTCATCTGCAAACTTCACGTGTAAACTGTCCTTATCTGCTGTAGAATAAACGGCAACTGTTTTAATCCCCATTTCTCTACAAGTTCGAATAATACGCAAAGCAATTTCGCCACGATTGGCTATCAATATCTTTTTAAACATTAGTTAAAATTAAAATTAGATAATAGGTCCACTAAGCTGGCTCCACTAAAAATAATGGTTGGTCAAATTCAACTGGGCTAGCATCTTCTACCAATACTTTTACGATGGTACCTTTTACTTCGCTTTCAATTTCGTTGAATAATTTCATGGCTTCAATAATACAAACCACTTTACCCTCTTTCACTTCTGTTCCTTCTTCTGCTAGCATTGGCTTGTCTGGAGAAGTACGACGATAGAAAGTTCCAATCATAGGGCTTTTAATTGTAATGAAGTTGTCTGCTTTCGCAGGAGCAACTGGGGCAGAAGCAGCAGGGGCTGCGGCGGCCGCTGGAGCAGCAGGGGCTGATGCATATACTTGAGCAGGACTCGTAGTTACGGTCACTTTTTCTTCTTTTTGTTTGATCGTTACTTTCCCGTCCTTGTCTTCGATGCTAATTTCACCGATATTACTCTTGTTAACTACTTTGATTAAATCATGAATTTGTTTCAAGTCCATATTTGGCAATTTTGGGTAAAATTGGGGTTTTTTTATGAATTTTGGTGAAAAAATGGCCTTTTTTTATAAAAATTGGGCATTTTGGGCATAAAAATAGGGAACCTGAAATTCCCTATTTTATCATAATTCATCTATATATGAGTATAAAATAGCCTTTATGACTACTTCACTCTTTCTACATATTCACCATTTTTTGTATTGATCTTGATCTTTTCACCTTCGTTCACAAACAAAGGAACCATCACAGTGGCACCCGATTCAATGGTCGCTGATTTTAAAGCACGAGTAGCGGTATCCCCTTTTACTCCATTTTCGCAGTAAGTGATTAAAACGTCAATTTTCTCAGGTAATTCTGCTCCAATGGGCATTTCGGTTTCGGTATTCATAAATACAAATACTTCCGCTCCTTCAATTAAAAATTGAGGGGCATCAATCATTTCTTCCGCCATAGCAATTTGCTCAAAAGACTCATTGTTCATTAAGTTATAACCGCTGTCATCCTTATATAAGAACTGAAACGCCTTCTTTTCAACACGCACTGGATATATGTTTTCACCGCTATTCCATGTTTTTTCAATAGATCTTTTATTATCTACCCCTTTTAATTTAGCCCAAATTTTTGCGGCTGCACGAGCAGTTTTATTCTCTCCAAACTCTACTACAGAGTACAAACTACCATCTAATTTTAAAATCATTCCACGACTGATGTCTGATGTTGTTGCCATAATTTTTATTTTAATATTTTCCTAGGGAGGGGCAAAAGTACTACATGCTGACCATTTATAAAAAAACCTTCATTTTTTATTAGAAAATAAGGGTAAAAAAAGCAGGTTTAACCTATTTTTGCGCCACAAATAAGAAAAAACGTCCTCATGTCAGTATTAGTAAATAAAAATTCGAAAATTATTGTACAAGGTTTTACCGGTACAGAAGGTAGTTTTCATGCCAGTCAAATGATTGAATATGGTACCCAAGTGGTGGGTGGTGTAACTCCTGGTAAAGGAGGCTCTACTCATTTAGATCGTCCTGTATTTAACACTGTGGCAGATGCCGTAAAAAATACAGCTGCTAATGTAAGTATCATCTTCGTACCTCCTGCATTTGCCGCAGATGCGATCATGGAAGCGAGTGATGCTGGTATTGAATTAGTAGTGTGTATCACCGAAGGTATACCAGTTCAGGATATGGTAAAAGTGAAAAATTATTTACAAGGAAAAAATACTCGTTTAATAGGACCTAACTGTCCAGGTGTAATTACTGCAGAAGAAGCTAAAGTTGGTATCATGCCAGGCTTTATTTTCAAAAAAGGAACCATTGGTATTGTTTCAAAAAGTGGAACCTTAACTTATGAAGCTGCTGACCAAGTTGTGAAAGCAGGTTTAGGAATTACTACAGCGATTGGAATTGGTGGCGATCCCATTATTGGAACAACCACTAAAGAAGCAGTAGAATTATTAATGAACGATCCTGCTACAGAAGGCATTATTATGATTGGTGAAATTGGCGGTAGCATGGAAGCAGATGCGGCTAATTGGATTAAGGATAATTTAAAGAAACCAGTAGTTGGATTTATTGCTGGTCAAACAGCGCCTCCAGGTAGAAGAATGGGACACGCAGGTGCGATCATTGGTGGCGCGGATGATACTGCTGCTGCTAAAATGAAAATCATGGCAGATTGCGGAATTCATGTTGTGGCTAGCCCTGCAGATATTGGCAAGACCATGGCTGCTGTGCTAAAAAAATAAAGTAATTCATACCTTATACTGAAATCCCTTATCCTACACCGATAAGGGATTTTTTATTGTAAGTTTGTTCTATGAAACGTTTGATGGGTTTGATTATTTTAGGAAGTATCTGGTGCAGTTTTGCTATCGCGCAAACGTCTCCTTTACATATTAAATGCACGCCTCCTAAAAATTTAAAGCCAGGTGCAGCTTTCTTACTTAAGGTAGAAATTCAACATCAAATTGCAGAAGAAAAAACAGGAGAGCTCACTTTTTCTATTTTTAACGCTTCCAAAAATGCAGCTGATGGTTGGTTTTTAAACTTTTTTCCTTTTCAATATTTTACAACTATTCAAAACGAAAATTATACCACCTCCTTCCCTTTTACAGTTCCACATGATTATAAAGGAAGCTTTGCCATTGAACTTGTTGCCAAAGTGGGTAACATTAAAGACAGCGTTAGATACACCATCAACACCCTAAATAAATAAACTCCTTGAATAAAAAGGTGACATATTTAATTGTAGGGCAAGGTTTAGCAGGCACTTGGCTATCTTATTATTTGTCGCAACAAGAAATTTCATATGTCATAGTGAATAGTGCTTCACAGGCTGCTGCAAGTAAAGTAGCAAGTGGTGTCATTAATCCTGTAACTGGTCGACGTATGGTGCAAACATGGATCATTGAGGAAGTACTCCCCTTTTCTGTAGCTGCTTATACTTCTATGCAAGAAATGTTGAATACTAAACTCATTCAAAAAACGCCAGTAGTATTAATCCATCCTTCTGAACAAATGAAGGAAAGTTTTGAGTATCGACTTCATCATGACAATGTTTATTTGCAAACCATCCATGAAGAAATTTCACTTTCCAATTTCAATACGCCCTTTGGAACAGGCATGATTGATTCCTGTTATTGGATTGACTTAAATGAAATGCTTTCGCAATGGAAACAATTGCAAATTGAAAAAGAAAATTATATTACGGACGATTTTGAAATAAATGATGTTACAATTACAAATGAAAATGTGTGTTGGAAAAATATCACAGCTAATAAAATTATTTTTTGTGACGGGGTGAATGCTTTTAACAACCCCTATTTTAATACGCTGCCCTTTGCGCCTAATAAAGGAGAAGCGTTGATTGTTGAAATCAAAAATCTATCCCCCCATTTTATTTACAAATCCAATATCACCATCGTTCCTTGGAAGGAGGATTTATTTTGGGTGGGATCTAATTATGAATGGGATTTTGACAACTTACACCCTTCCGAAAGTTTCAAACAAAAAATGATCGAAGCACTGAATCAATTACTCACCATCCCCTTTGAAATTAAAGATCATATAGTGGGATTAAGGCCCGCCAATAAAGAACGACGCCCTTTTGTAGGGTATCATCCTATTTATAAAAACGTGGGTGTTATAAATGGACTAGGTACCAAAGGTTGTTCGCTAGCACCCTTTTTTGCTGCTCAATTAATGGCGCATGATTTGAATGGCGCGCCCATTCACCCCGAAGCGAGTTTGAGTAGATTCAATGAATTACTCTTTAAAAATCGACTTTCGTAAAGTTGAAAAAAAATTATATTTTTAAGTTATAAAGCCAAAAGCATGAGTCAAGAAAAAAATGAATTTTACAATATTCCTATTGCTTATCGCAAAATGGAAAATTTACATATTGTATTTTGGTTGTTTAAAGATATTGCATGGTGTATGTTTTGGAAACCATTAGGCATCATGATGATCATTCCAACTTTAGCTATCTCTATTATTATTGCTTGGCGTACCCGTCAAATTGTTTCCGAACTTTGTCACAACCTAGCTATCACGGTTTGGATTTCTGCCAACTCCTTTTGGATGTGCAGCGAATTTTTTGGGGTAGACAACAATATTGTTTTTGACACCATCACAGTCAAACATTTGGCCATGATTCCTTTTGTAACAGGAGTTTTAATTTTAGCTTATTACTACTTACTCTACAAACCAAGACATCAGGAGGATACGCAAACTTTATAAATATTTCTTAAGTCTATTAGATTGAATTAGGGTAGAAACGCCTAAAATAGCGATGACTAAAAAAGCACCTCTTAAACCCATCGCTTCTGCTAAAAAACCAACAATAGGTGGCCCTATTAAAAATCCAAAAAATCCAATGGAGGAAACAGATGCAAGTGCAATACTTGCCTGACCTGGCGCTGCTGCTTTTCCTACAGATCCATATATAGTAGGTATCACAGACGATACACCAAAACCTACTAACATAAAACCAATTGCCGAAATAATAATATGCGGAAGAGAGACCGCAATAAGTAAACCTAAAGTAACTAATGCACCACTTAACATGAGTTGTTTACGAGGACCCCAATAAGTAATTAAACTATCTGAAAACATTCTTCCCGTAGCCATGCATGCCATAAACGAAATATAACCCAAAGTGCGCCACTCATAAGACACTTGTACTACTTTTTGAAAATAGATGCCACTCCAATCAAACATCATTCCTTCACAAATCATATTCCCTAAAGCGATGATACCAAATTGCAATATTAAAGGGGTGGGTTTGTTCCACATTTTATGTAAAGGCTGCTTATTGGATTCACTCGGTGTTAAATAAGAATTAAACATTAAAACAAATAACAACCCAATCACCGCAATGAGTATAAATTGATATATGGGCGCTAATTGATGTGCTACAAAAAAGCCCCCTACTAATCCTCCAGTAAATCCTGCTAAACTCCAAAAGCCGTGAAACTTTGAAATAATACTTTTCTCAAATTGTTTTGCCAACACTACAGCTTGCGTATTCACGGAAACATTATATAAATTTCCGGCCATCCCAAATAAAAATAAACAAAGACCTAGCTCCCATTTCACTTTACAAAATCCAAGAAGCACTAATCCCAAGGGGTATAAAATACATGCAATTTTAAGCATGCGATTACTTCCATAGCGAGAGGTCAAACTTCCTGAAATAGGTATGGCTAATAAGGATCCCATGGGTAAAAATAATAGCATTCCACCCAAAGCTGCATCACTTAAGCTCAATTGCATTTTAATATCGGGAATACGGCTGGCCCAACTGGCAAAACAGATACCTGCAAAGAAGAAAAACCCAGATAAAACAGCTCTTCTGGCGTTCTTAGATATCAAACGGTCACTCATATCGCAAAGATGGTGAATTTATGGGAATTGGGTTATATTTGCAGTTCTAACTTATATCAATAGTTTTTTTATGTATCGTACGCATCAATGTGGGGAATTAAATATTCAATTTGTCAACCAAACGGTCACCCTTGCGGGCTGGGTGCAAACCATCCGTAAATTTGGAGCGATCACTTTTGTGGACATTAGAGATCGTTATGGTATTACCCAATTATTGATGGGAGAAGAATTGCAAGCGCAATTAGATGCACAACCTTTAGGACGTGAATTTGTAATTCAAGCAACGGGAACTGTGATTGAGCGTTCCAACAAAAACACACAAATTCCAACTGGCGAAATTGAAATTAAAGTCACTGCATTTAGCATTTTAAATAGTTCAATGGTCCCTCCTTTCACCATTCAAGATGACACCGATGGCGGAGATGATATCAGAATGAAATATCGTTTTTTGGATTTAAGAAGAAACGCAGTAAAAAAGAATTTAGAATTAAGATATCATGTAAATCGTGCAGCACGTAATTATTTACATGAAAAAGGATTCATGGATATTGAAACTCCATTCTTAATTAAAAGCACACCCGAAGGTGCTAGAGATTTTGTGGTACCTAGCAGAATGAACGCAGGTGAATTTTATGCATTACCACAATCCCCACAAACTTTTAAGCAATTATTAATGGTGAGTGGTTATGACAGATACTATCAAATAGTAAAATGTTTTAGAGATGAAGATTTAAGAGCCGATAGACAACCCGAGTTTACACAGATTGACTGCGAGATGAGTTTTGTGGAACAAGAAGACATCTTAAATATGTTTGAAGGTTTGATCAAAAGCATTTTCAAAGACGTTAAAAATATTGACTACACCGAATCCGTTCAAAGAATGACTTGGGAAGATGCTATGTGGCAATATGGAAATGATAAGCCCGATATTCGTTTTGGAATGGAATTATGCAATCTTAAAAAACCTGATCACGTTTTTACTTCTAAAGCACATCAAGCTGATTTAATTAACGGGGTTGATTTTAAAGTATTCGATGAAGCCGAAACTGTTATTGCCATTGCCGTTCCTGGTTGTAGTGAATATTCACGTAAACAAACAGATGAATTAACAGAGTGGGTAAAACGTCCTCAAATTGGCATGAAAGGATTAGTATTTATTAAGTGTAATGCAGATGGCACTTTTAAAAGTAGTGTAGATAAATTTTATTCAGAAGACAAATTGAAAGCCATCGCAACTGCTACAGGTGCAAAAGCAGGTGATTTAATTTTGATATTAGCCGGTGCCGAAGAGAGAACTAGAAAAGCTATAAGTGAATTACGTTTAGAATTAGGCAAACAATTAGGCTTCCGTAAAGAAGATGAATTTAAATTATTATGGGTGTTAGACTTCCCCTTATTTGAATATGATGAAGAAGGAAATAGATGGGTAGCAAGACATCATCCATTTACATCACCTAAACCTGATCATATTGAAGTGATGATTCAAAACGCACCTCAAATTTCTGATGCAGCTAAATATCTAGAACATCCATATGCCAATATTAAAGCGAACGCTTACGATATGGTATTAAATGGGAATGAAATTGGAGGCGGGTCTATTCGTATTTTCCAAAGAGCATTACAAGAAAAAATGTTTGCAGCTTTAGGTATGAGTCCCGAAGAAGCTCAACATAAATTTGGATTTTTATTAGGCGCATTTGAATATGGTGCTCCCCCACATGGTGGTATTGCTTTTGGCTTTGATCGTTTATGCGCATTATTAGGAGGCAGTGAAAGTATTAGAGATTTTATCGCCTTCCCTAAAAATAATAGCGGACGTGACGTTATGTTAGATGCCCCCAGCAGCATTGATGCTAAACAATTTGAAGAATTACATATCAAATTGAATTTAAAATAAGATACATGCCTCAACATTTGAAATTATACACTGTATTAAGCTATTGTTTAATCCCTATTGCTTTATTTTTTGCCTTTTTAGATATTCTCATGGCAGTAAGTTCCTTAGGAAATCCGAGTGTTTTATTAATGGTCTTTGTATTAGCTTGTTTAGTGATATACACTTTTGCGAGTTTTAGATTCTTAAAAAGAGGTATTGAAAGAGAACAATCACAATCCACTAAATTAAAAGATTGGATAAAAGTAAACGCCTTTGTAAGTTTATTTTTATGCAGTTTGTTTTTTATTAATTCAATTAGCATTTTAGTTGCTTCAGACCAAGTGTTAATGGGATACATTAATGATTTCATCAATCAACAAGCAGGCTTACCTGCCGAAATCACTCAAAAAATGATACTATCTATTTTAAGAGGTGTATCTGTATTTTTATTACTAACAAGTATCATTGGATTGATTCATATTCGCACCACTTTACGTTTGGTAAAGGAATATGAATATTTGTTTGAATAGCCCTTCATATTTTATACTTTTAAGTTGATGAACGCTTTGATTCCATTAGCCGAACGACTCCGCCCTACCACTTTATCTGATTTAGTGGGACAGGAACATTTGTCGGGTGAACACAGCGTATTACAAAAATCGATTGCCCACGGAAAAGTGCCTTCCATGATTTTATGGGGCCCTCCTGGCGTAGGTAAAACTACATTAGCTAATATCATTGCCACTCATTTAAACATTGCTTATTATCAATTAAGCGCCATTAGTAGCGGTGTGAAAGAATTACGTGAAGTGATAGAGGAAGCCAAATCCAAACAAGGAGCTATTTTATTTATTGATGAGATTCACCGATTTAATAAAGGACAACAGGATGCTTTATTAGGGGCTGTTGAAAAAGGTATTATTACTTTAATTGGCGCCACCACCGAAAATCCAAGCTTCGAAGTCAATAGTGCCTTACTGAGTAGATGCCAGGTTTTTATTTTAAAAGCATTAGATAAAAAAGCGTTGCAAAAGTTATTACAACAAGCTATTGAAAAAGATGAGTTGTTCAAAAAGCATCCTATTCAAATCAAAGAAACCGAAGCCTTATTTCAATTATCTGGAGGAGATGGCCGAAAGTTGTTGAATTTATTAGAATTAAGTGTGGAAGCATTGATTAGCATTGAAAAAAATGGAAGAGATTTTATACTTACTAATGAATGGGTGATGGAAGTGGCGCAAACTAATATTGCACTGTATGATAAAAATGGAGAACAACATTATGATATCATTTCTGCATTCATAAAAAGTATGCGAGGCTCCGACCCTAATGGTGCTGTATATTGGTTGTCAAGGATGATAGCTGGTGGTGAAGATGTCAAATTTATAGCAAGGCGCATGCTCATTTTTGCAAGCGAAGACGTGGGAAACGCTAACCCTAATGCTTTATTACTTGCCAATAATTGTTTTGATGCGGTGAATAAAATTGGATACCCTGAGAGTCGTATTATTTTATCACAATGTGCGATTTATTTAGCGAGCTCTCCTAAAAGCAACGCCTCTTATGAAGCTATTTCTGCAGGATTAGCTTTAGTAGACAAAACAGGCAACTTGCCTGTACCATTGCATTTACGAAACGCTCCTACCAAACTTATGAAGGATTTGTCTTATGGTAAGGATTATACATATTCTCACTTAGGAGAAAATAATTTTTTAGAACAAGAATATTTACCCGATGCTATAAAAGGTACTAGCTTTTATGAGCCCCAACTAAATGCTAGAGAGCAAGAAATCAAAAAGTTTTTGCAAGAACGTTGGAAAGGAAAATATGGATACTAGGGCACACAACACTGTTTACAAAATAGACCTACCTGGTAATATAAGTAATATATTAAATGATGTGGAGTATACTATATTTTAGTAGGAACTGCGCGACCTACAATACCCTCAGCACCTCTATCTCCACCTTCATGGTATTCGGCATCTTCATTCACATCCCATAAATCATACACTTCTTGACCTGCAATAATATTTTTTGCTGCTAACATCGCTGTCATCATGCTATGATCCTGATTATTGTATTTATGCATTCCGTTTCGTCCCACTAAATAGAGTCCACTATATTGTTTTAACGCTTCTCTAATCACAGATAAATGATCCTTGTATTCATGATCATATACCGGATAAGCTTTCGGCTGACGTACCACATAACCATCAACCACTGCAGAAGGTTGTGTTAAACCTATTTGATGAATTTCCTTAGTTCCTAATGCAATTAATTCTTCGTTAGAACTAGTCCATAAACCATCTCCTTCAAAACAGAAATATTCCAATCCATAACAAGCCATTTGAGGATCGGGCACCATATAAGGACTCCAAGATTTGAAATTTTGAATACGACCTACTTTCACATTAGGTTCGTGAATGTAAATCCAGTTATCAGAAAATGCATCTTGATCCTTACAAATTAAAACCACCGTTAAAAAGTCACGATATTTTAATTGACTCGCCGCATGCAATACATTCGGAGAAAATTGGGGAGCCACTGCAGGTATTAATTCACGCATAGGTGCCGAGGACAATACATAATCATACCCTTCCCATACTTTATTATCTGTTGTATATACTTTCCAATGATTTTCAACTTTCTCAATTTTTTGAACACCCGTATTCATTTCAATTTGTACGCCTAAAGCTTTGCTTTTCACCACACACTCTTCCCACATCATACCTGGACCACGCTTTGGATATCGGAAGGAATCAATCAAAGTTTTAATCACCTCTCCTTTGCTTTGTTTACCACTTGGTTTAAATAAAGCATTCCATATAGCACTACTTAATGACAACCCTTTGATACGTTGTGCTGCCCAATCTGCCGATATTTCTTTACAAGGTATACCCCATACTTTTTCGGTATAAGTTTTAAAGAAAATATTGAATAATCTTTTTCCAAATTGATTTGTTACCCAATCTTCAAAATTCTGTGGATTTTTTACAGGAAATAATTTTGCTTGTAAATAACTCATCACACATAAAAAGCTTTCAAAAATTCCCAACTTCATTAATGCTTCAAAAGCCGCTAAAGGATAAGAGAAAAACTTTTTATTATAAAAAATCCTCGAGCTACGAGGGCGCTCCAATAATTCACTGGCTAAAATTTCGGTCCAAAAATCTTCTACTTCCTTTGATTTGGAAAAGAAGCGATGCCCTCCAATATCAAAATGATATCCTTTATAGGATTCAGTTCTTGATATACCTCCCACATAAGTAGGATCTTTCTCAAATACCACTACATCTTGATGGGCCTTTCCTAATAAATAAGCTGCTGTTAACCCTGCTGGTCCAGCCCCAATAATTGCCACTTTTTTACGCATGGAGGAGTCTAATTTGGCTCAAAATTGCAAAAATATATTGGGATTGCCATCATTATTCGCAAAGACTTTGGTTTAACCCTTATTTTTGTGCTTATGTCAAACCTCCCTAATGTAAAATGGATCACGAAAGAGTTCTCACAATTGAGTCCCGATGAGCTTTATGCGATACTGCGCTTAAGAAGTGAAGTATTTGTAGTAGAACAAAACTGTGTTTTTTTAGACATGGATAATAATGACCAAAAAGCCTATCATACCATGGGTTGGGTAGCGGACGAATTAGTGGCCACTACACGTTTATTTAGTGCAGGGCAAATGTATGAAGGCTATCAAAGTATTGGCCGAGTGGTTGGATCCCCTCGTCATAGAGGTTTAGGAATTGGAAAGGATTTAATGCAATACTCCATTCAAGAATGTGAAAGACTATATGGCAAAAGCGCCATAAAAATTGGCGCACAACTGTATTTAAAGAAATTTTATAACGAACAAGGTTTTGAACAATCAGGTGAGATGTATTATGAAGATGCCATTGAGCATATCCCCATGATAAGACCCATTTAATAATTAATAGACTTTTAAAAACATAATTTTCTTAAAAGTATAATATTAGTTTATGGAGTCATATTATTAGTTTGTTGAATCCGCTTCTTCTAATATAATTATTATCTTAAGAAAACCACCGAAAACTTAAGGCCTTTTGCATTGGGTTGATCTTCTCTAATACTATTTACAAAATCGATTCTAGCAATTTTAAAAATATTTTCGATGGAGAAAAATGTTTCGTAATAGTGAGGCTTATCCTTCACATTGAGTGTATTTGCCCCTACCACAAAAAACCAATTCAACTTATTAAATAACGGAATTTTATTAGAGAGAAAGCCATTCAAGTGATACTCCACATGTGATTCAGTATACAATGACGAATGATTACTAAACTCATAATAAGGTAACATTTGAAAACCCGTCATATAATGTTGATTGATCGTGATCTGGTTGCCTAAATAATGTTGGTAATCAGGAGCAAATAATTTTTTATCGTTGGAGAACCCACCCACTATAAATCGAGCATTTAGTTTGCCCAACAATTGAAGGTTCATATTATGTGAAACGGTAAATTTCCATTTTGCAAAATCGACATCACTTCCTAGTATCCCATTCACACCCTGAGTATAGGTGAAATTGAAACTGGGATACTTTGATCTTAAGTTGATGAGTCGATTGGGTAATTCTAAATACTTAGTGCCCGGGCGCCAGGTTACACTCAAGCTAGTGATGAAAGATTGATGCGGAAGAATATTTTTTGTCATCAAATTAGTTGGAAAATTGGGTGTAAAGACATGATCTTTTAGCTCATTCACCAAATTATCCATAGGAACACGATCTTGAAATTGCATATCCAAATTCATATTCACGCCTTGTCCAAAATTACGTGCATAGTTGAGTTTGAAAAACCCAGCTTCATAGGTCTTCATATAATTTCTACCCCAATTATTAGAGGACGCCGTATTTTGCCATTCGGTAATTGGATTGTTATTATTAAATTGAAATACCGTTCTTCCAAAACTAGCACTCAACACAGATCTAGCTTTTGTTGGAAAACCATAAGATCCCGAAAAGCTACTATACAATTTCTTTTTATCTAAGCCATATCTAAATGAAGGAGTAAAGCTGATATTATTTTTTTGCTCTAATTGTTTATTCCAAGTAGCTTTAAAATTCATAACTCTACCTTCTGCCGGATTAAAATTAATCGGGAATGTATATAATAAAGGATCCACATTAATACGTAATTTTCGAGATTGCTTACTGTAATTATAGCCTCTTAGAAATAAATTATTGAAATTTATTTTATTTCTTTTCTGATCCACACTATCTAAATAAGCTGGAGAAGATCTCACTTTTTCTAAGCTATCCTTTTTAACGAAATCAATCGCTTCTTTTTCCAGTAAAGGCAAAGGTCTTGCACTATCCCAATATTCTAATGATTTTTTATTAGAACTATCTAAATACTTAATAACGATATTGGTGAAATATTTTTTATCAAACTTTTTCTCCAACTCGTACTCATTAAATACCTGTACAATACTTCCATTAAATTTAAATTTAAAAAAACTACCCGATAAGTAATTGACCTGTTGCTTTATCACCCATTGAGTGCCAATAGGCATATAAATTTGCTCATAGCTAATAGAATCAATTAATTGCAATTGTTGATCCTTCGTGATATTTAATTGCGTACTATACAAACGCCACTCTCCTTCAATAATATTGATGTAGCCCGAAAATAAAGGTTCTTGTTTACGACGCGGTGTCACTTTTATTCTAGTCACTTCAAGCCCATTTTCATAAAACGAGCCCATGTATTTGTATTTGTAAAAAAACAAAGCATTATCTGATATAGGTGATACATATCCCCTAGGATTTAAAGCCTCCCCTATGCTAATATTGTTTTCATAAAAAGATATAATATTAGGACTACCCAATCCAAAGCCATCACTGCGGCCACTCACTTTGGTAGATTTCACTTCTACCTTTTTTTGTTTATCACTCACAGAATAATCCGCAAAAGTTTCTGACAGAAAAAGTATTTTAGCCTTATTGGTATCCCCATCTCGAAAATCTACCGTATCTCCCATAAATTTTTTGGGGTAATCGTTTAACTGTATCAATCCTTTTAAATATACCTGACATTTAAAATTATTAAACTCCTTCAAATGATCTTCTCTTAGTTTAATCGTATTTCGAATAATTTCATACGCAGGATCCTCTGCCTTATTGCTTACAACTACTTCGGTGAGCTCATATTGCTGTTCGTTTAGGACAAAATCAAGTGTTGTTTGCTCTTCTTTAATTTTAACTTTCTTTTCGATGGTTTTATAACTGATGCTTTGACATACAATTACATAATCACCTGGAGCTATATTTAAACTATACACCCCTTTAATATTAGCCGTAGTCCCAATTTTTGTTTTTTTAATTAAGATAGAAGCAAAAGGAACTTCTTTGCCTTGTGCATCCTTAATGCTGCCTTGTAATACATTCGCATTAAGTGAAGTAACCGATAAAATAGCGCACAAAATAAATATAAAAGATTTAGAAATAGTAGATTTATAATAGAGGAATCTCATGTATTGATTGTTTTTCATAAAACGAATAAAATGCAAGTTTGTTACTTTTTAGCTTTTCGAATTCAAAAAATTATTGCATTTCAATGGCTAAATACTTGGCAGTATGTGTTTTAGATTTTTTAATCATTTCTTCTGGGGTTCCCTCAAATTGAATGATCCCTCCTCCATTTCCTCCTTCAGGACCTAAATCGATAATATGATCTGCAACTTTAATCACATCCATATTATGTTCAATGACTAATACGGTATTCCCTCTATCCACCAAACGATTTAATACTCCAATTAATAATTGTATGTCTTGAAAATG